>Ga0310695_10000049_pt1 | contig 289687 bp, 408 predicted proteins | sample RumenRJG_04DNA_FD_203882 | JGI IMG/M metagenome (GOLD analysis project Ga0310695, IMG submission 203882) | Bovine rumen microbial communities from Lethbridge, Alberta, Canada - RJG_04 (v2) (version 2) | ecosystem: Host-associated > Mammals > Digestive system > Stomach > Rumen | place: Canada...
AGGATATTAATTTCTCAAAAGACGAACTTCTTGAAATTATCAAAAAACTTATGCCTGCAATTGATCCTGAACATCTTTCAGCAAAATCAAAAATTAAAGCATATGATTATTTAACAGAATTATCTAACACAAATCAAGATATGGAAATATCTATTCGTACTTTCGGTATATGTGCAAAGATTTTTGAAACTGCTGCAGGTGATCCTGATTTTACTGATGATGATGCAAAATCAATGATTAAAGAACAAATGAAACTACAAGCTTCAAAACGACAAGGTCGAGCTATTAAATATTAAACATAAAGGAGATATCTTACGATATCTCCTTATCTTGTATTATCTTAATTGGTAAATCTTTTCTAAATAAACCTTCAGAATTAACAAATACTCTAAATGTATCTATAAATTCATCTATATCTAATATAAATAATTCATCATTATAGTTAACAGTTATTTCAGTTAAACTATCATGAGTAAAACATTTAGTATTATCATTCTTAGGAACATGTAATATATAACATTTACTTAATAAATATTTTGGAGTAACATTCAAAATAATTTGATTAATTAAATAAATATAATAACGATCATATTCCTTATCTGAACGTTTCATATATACATATTGATTTAATAAAGATTCATTCGCATAAGAATTAATTTTTACTATATTATCTATTTTTTTCATTTATTATAATTTTAAATTATTTTATTCTATTTTATTTTATATAAAATAATAAAATTTTAAGTATGGGAAAGAAACAATTAACAGAAGAAGAAAAGAAAGAAAAAAAATTACAAAAGTTATCTATAATTTATGGACAAGTAGATAATGAATTACATATTTCTGGTAAACCAATTAATGAACAAGTTCATATTCTTGTAGATAAATGTAATGAATTACAAGGTAAAATTTGCCAATTTGCAGATACTATTAAAATTGATGATTTAACAAAAGTACAAGATATGACAGATATTGATAAGAAAACATATCTTGATTTTGTTAATATTTGTGCATTAAAGAATAAAGATAAATTAAAAGAAAAAGCAATTGCAAAATTTGAATCTGATTTTAGTAATAGATTAATGATTGCAAATCTTAGGCATTCATTCTTGGAATCATATATGTCGGGGGATGATTTAAAAATTACTGATGAAACAGGATATGAATATAAAGCATTCTCTGATTATAAGTCTGAAGAATTTGAAAAGATAATGGAAAATTCTGCAAAGACTCGAATGTATATTAATGATGTTCTTTATAAACAATATAAAAAATATGCTGCAGCTGCAGAATATATTACTAAGCTTGAATTAACTTATGGAGAATTTAAACAATTAGTTGATTGGGAACATTATAAGGAAGGAGGATATCCAACTGAAAATACTCCAGCTAAACTTTGGTCAATATTCAATAGATATAATGAAGCAATTCGTTTGATGAATAAATATGAATTTACTCAACAAAATGAATTGAATAAAGAATTTGGATTAAGTGTAGAATTAATTGAACCACATCCAGTTAGGCACCCATGGATGAAAGCTAAAGAAGCAGAATTAGATAATGAGGAGGAAGAATAATATTTATATATTATATAAATTTTAACATAAATTAATTGAACTTATTTAAATTTTTTCTATATTAAATTTGTAATATTTAAAATTAAATAAACATGGAAGAAATTACAATTAAAGGTAGAAGGTTTAAAAGAGTTCGTTTATTTCCAGAAACTTGGGTTTATATTGGTGATCCTAATTTAGCTCCAAAAAGGCCAACAGAATATGTCATTCGAAATCGTCCAAATTCTTCATTAAGAAATCTGGTTTTAAAATCTGTTAAAACTGCTGCTATTAAATATGATTTTAATTTTAAAGATTCTAAAGATATTCCTCATCCATTTAGTATGTCTACTGATTGGTTTGTACATTTATTTACAGCAAAAAAATATGGGGGACGATATGGGGGAAGAAATATTATAACTTTAGATATTGCAGATATTGAAGAAGGTATTATATCAATTATGTTTCATGATATTTGGTTTACTAAAAGTGATATGCTTTGGTTGAAATATTGTTTAACTGGAATTAATTATCTTGATGAAACCAATGAAAATAAAAAATTAGTATTTTCAATTAATGATATTGATAATATTTTAACAGCAATTGCAAAATATTTTAGAAAAATTTAATTATGACAATATTTTTAACAGGTACTCCAGCAGATACGGCTGATGATTTAGATTCAAAAAGATTTAATAAGCAGATTGTAGAATGTCAATGGATTATAAATATGGCAGAAGGAAAAACAAAACCTTCTAATCACCCTGCTTATTTAATGTATAAAGATCATATTGACTGGGTAAAAAAATATAAGGAATGTTTTATTGCATATAAAAATAAAGATTATGAATTATGTAAGAAACTTTCACAAGAAGCAGATATTATCAAACCAGATTTTTTATGTGATGAATTATATACAAATTTCAAAAAACGATTATATACAAAAGATCCTGAATTTTATAAAAGATGGGAATACTTAGGTAAAACCGAAGCAAATTATTATTATGTTGATAATAACTGGTGGAAATACGAAAATGGTAAAAAAGAAATAGTCAATAAAATACAATAAAATCATAATATTCATCTTCTAAGCTTATCACAATTTAAGTTAATATAATTATATTAAAAAATTGTTTGATAAGCTTAGAAGATGAATAACCGCTATCTATGAATGAATTTTACTATATATTTCATAAAAAATATTTTACATACTATTTTTATTATTTTCGTTAGATTCTGTATTTTGATATTTCATTAAATTTATAGATAATATATCATTCATAGTACAATCTAAATCTGATGCCATATTAGTAATATCAAATATGATATCACCTAATGTTATCATAGTGTTCATTCGTTTTTTATCATCAAATGAACCATGATTGTTTATTAATACATCATTAAGTTTTTCAGATAGTTTACCCATATTTTTTACTAATGATAATATAACTGAATAAGGACCTATTTCTTTTGGGTAATCTATATATTCTCTAACATTTTTTTGATAATCATTAATATCCATATTCTTAAATATATATTTATTTAATAATTAAATTATTCTGTATATAACTTATTATAAACAATTGGTATTTCTTCTATTCTTCTATCATATAATAGATCTCCATTTATTTCCATTTGATAATAAGGAAATTCTAATTTAACTTTTTTAATAAATTCCTTAGTTTCTACATTATCATCCATTGACAATAATAATCCACCATCAATTCTACTTATTCCATGATATTCTGCATCATATTCATAGATATCATCTTTATTATTTCCTCTTAATTTAATATGTACTGTTTTATTTCTAGAATATGATAAAGTATAAGTAATTTTTTTCAATGAATCAAAATTACCATTTAGTTTTATAATTATCTTACCTTCTAATATACTTTGTCTATATGGTTCATTATCATAATGGTTATCTTTTGATAATTTATCTTCACGATAACTGTTATCAATATATTTCGAAAGTATTAATATTTCTTCTCTATCATCTCCACTACCATGTACAGTATTTGTTTCTTGACGTTCTTTAACTTTTTTAATTCCTATAGACATTATTTCATCAAGAGAAGTATCCATATCATCAGCAGCTGCCCATATATACCATAATACATCTGCAAGTTCTTTTTTGATAGCATTTTTTGTTTCTTCATCAAAATTTCCTTTATTGTCTCGTAAACATTTCTTTACTTTTTCTGCAGCTTCACCAGCTTCACCATTTAATCCAAGAATAGGATATATAATAGGTAGACAATCATATACTTTTGATGTTGACATTACGTCATCATATATTTCTAATATTGTAGTATCTAATATCATAATATTGATTATATATTTTTATTGACTATTGTATAAGGATATTGTTCTGCTTCATATATCTTTATTTTTGCTAAACCTTGCAAATATATCTTATTTGATATTTCTTTTCTATCAAAACAATCTATAATATCATATAATACAAATTCATCTTTGAATTTACTTAGACCTAATCCACGTCCTATAGATTGCATATTTACTACTTCTGATTTAAAAGATTCAAATAAAACTCCAAAACAAAGATTTGCAAGAGTAATACCAGTTGATAATGTTCCGTAAGAAGCTATCAATATACAATCATTATTATCCTTAAGCATCTGTTTTATTTCTTCACGTTTCTTGGGTGATACTGCTCCAGTAATTGTATCAATATGTCTATTAGGATAATTTTTTTTAATGATATCTGTTATATAATTGATATATTCTGTATGATGTGCAAGTATTAATGTATTCTTATCACATAATGGTAATATTGTATTAATTAGATAATCAATTCTTTCTGTCATAAAATGTGTCATCATTCTTTCAATTACTAACATATTTGTTGATGTTGACATTTTAATATATGTCTTTAATGATTGCACCCAATTAATTCTAGTTTCTTCAGTATCTTCATTATAAAACTGCATTCGTAATTCATTAATACCAAATGGTAAAGTTTTCTTAAATTGTATTTGAAATTCAGGATTATCTAATTTAACCTTTTCTTTAACATTTTTACCATTTCTATTGATTCGTTCTATAGTATCAAATTCAGATAAACCGTATTCTGCACACTTAATAAATAATTTACGTTGTTTATCGATATCCTTATAATGTAATCTTACTTGTGTAATATTAACTTTAGATATATATCCTTCATCCATTAAGAACTTAGGTTTGATTTTTTGTATAGTTGCCCCTAATTCTGCCTTAAGACAATAATATTCTATTGTTTTCTCTTTAGGAATTGTACCCGTCATACCGAAAGCAAGTTTAACGTCTTTCATAAATGGTTGAGTAATAATTGTCTTAATCTGACTTGCAGTAGCTCTATGTGTTTCATCAACAAACACTATATCATATCCATCAAAAAAATGTGGATTATACTTCTTATTTGGTTTTGATTTTTTACCTTTATCTAAAAATTTAATTAAGCTTTGAAATGTTCCTATTGTTAAATTTGCTGATTCAACTAATTCTCCACCACCCCATATACATTCAGTTTTGAAAAATTCTGCATATTCTTCAAAATCATCATATCCTTGAGTTACTAACTGAATTGATGGTACAATCATTAACATACGTTTAGCACCAAGATATTCAATACAATATCTAAAAACTATATATGCTATTAATGTTTTACCTGCACGTGTAGCTAACTGTGAAACTGATTGTCTCCATTGTAATATCTTATATGCTGCTTCATATTGATACGGACGCGGTGTTCTATCTAATCCCCAACTATTAATAATTTCTTTGAATTCTTCAAATGTATGTTTAATATTTCTTTTAAATAAATGTTGATTTTCTAAAAGACCATCAAATTCTATATTATTTGCTTTAAAAAATTTATATATTTCCTGCCAGAGTCCAATAGCACACCAATATACAATCTGACCTGAAGGTTGTACATATGTATATAGAAAATCTTGTGTAAATGGAGGTCCTTTATATGTTGGTCTATAACATAATGGATCTACTAAATTAATATGTTCTTTAAGTTTCTGTAAATTTATTTCGTCAAATTCATTATCGAACTTTAAAAATAAATATCTTGTATCTGCTTCTGAAAATATAAAATGTATCATACTTAATGCCAATCTATTGTTTCATCTGGTGTTATCTTATGATCTTTAAACCAATTATATGCTATAAAAGAATGTCTAAAATTATGACTAAATACTGATTCGTTTTTGTTAATTTCGTTTTTAGAAAATATATGATGTTCTTCTAAACCACCCCATTTGTTACGTGTCATTATATGTGAATATACATTACCAAAAATCGAATGTTCTAATATTTTCCAATAATCAAAATTTAAAATAATTGTATTATCAAAAGTATTAAACTCACTAACAAAACCATTATATAATGATAACGAATGTAATCTATCATTATTATGTATTTCATATAATTCAAAATCTTGACATATTTCCGATTTTAAAGATATCATATAACCGTTATAATCAAATAACTTATTGACTCTAAAATCCTTTTTAATAAAAGAAATATTATTATGTTTTTGATTTAAATAAAATTTTATGATGCAATCACACCATTCATGTGTTTCGGTTTCTAATTCTATTTTATTGATGTCATAAATAATTTTACTTTGAGTAATCAACTCAAATGGAAAACTATCAAATATCATTTTATTAATAAATAATTTAATATTAAAATAGTAAAAATTTTTTATTTGTTTTAAATAAAATGGAGATTCATAATGAATCTCCATTTAGTTTGAAATCTATATTGCATAATCTTATTATATCATTTAATTCTTCTATTGTTTTTACATTTGATAAACTAGATCTTTTAACTATAGCTCCTTTATCATTTGTTATCCAACATGATACAGTGTACATTAATTCATTCGATAAAGATTTATAATCTTGTTCAACTAAAATTAAATATTCAGGATGTTTACCATGTTTCTTATATTTACAAAGTACGCGTTCTGGATGATCTGTTTTAAATCCGTTTCTAATTAAGATTTCATTAGTTATAACCATAATTTAACAATAGATATATTTAAAGATTCTTTGGTTCTAATAATTTATATGGTAATGTTAAACTATATCTGAATAATGAATAAGGCCATTTTCTAAATGTCTTAATGCATTTATCATTATAATTTTTATATGTTTCTTCCCAAGGACAATATCCATCCTTCTGATAAAACATACAATTATAACATATTTTTAATTTATCATTAAAACCAAGTTTAGATGTTGGCTTTAATTGTATTTTTTTCTTAGCCATTATTTATAATAAAAGGTAGGCATTTATAACCTACCTTAGTTAATTATTCTGCTACTTTTTAGTGTCATTATCTGCAGGTTTATTTAATTCTTCAAGTTTACGAATTACAATATCGTGCTTAGAAGCAATATCATATGTAGCTTCTGTAGCATCTACATAAGCATTATGAAGTGGTTCAAAATACTTATTAATTGCAACAACTGCAGACCATTCAGCATAACCTGTAAATTGCATCTGACCTAATGTACGAAGAATAGCATCAAGTTGAGCATAAGGAATCTTCTTTGCTTTCTTTTCTGGATTCCAAAAATCATAAAGACCAACTAAACCTAATGTATATTGCCATTGTACGGTCTGCTTATTCAAAAGCATTCTAATACCTTCGGCAACTTCCTTATAGTTTTCTTTTGGTAAATCAAATTCAAGTTTTGAAACTCGAACATCATTTTCATCAGCATCCCCAATAAGTTCAGCTTCAATCTTTTCTAACTCTTCCTTTGTTTTTCCTGTTAAAGAATCTTCATATTCTTTAAGCATCTTTTGTTTTTCCTCTATATTCATTTATACGTATAAAATATTTTTATTAGATCAACACAAATATAATTAATGCTATTATAAAATAGATTAATAAATGTATTGAAAATTTCTTAAATTCTTTAGCAAATCTTTTTCTAGAAACAACATCAAATATAATCAAATAATTATCTCCATTCTTTGGACCAACATGTTTAAATTCTAAATCAATAAAATGATAAAGATTTTCTATTTTAAACAAATCACCAATTAAATTTAATTGTTTATATGTCCAATGTTTTATATATTCATTATTATTTGTGTTTTCTCCATCTAATTCTATTATAGTTTTTGTAAAATCAAATTCTCCTTTTTCATTTATATTTGGATTAATTATTCCATAAAGACGTCCAATCCAATCTTTTTTAATATTAACATTCAAATACTCCTTTAAAACAATTTTAAATGCTTCACTATATAATGTATCTGAAATATATTCATAATCTTTTATATAATCAGAAATATATTTGATTATATTGAAAAACTTCCCTAATAATGTATAACTAAATAATGATTTTAAAAGTTTCATTTATGTATTCCATGATATAAGATTTATATAAAAAATAGTAAATATAAATGAAACTTTTAAAAAAATGTAAAAATTTTTAATTTAAATAAAATATATATTAAAATATTAATATTATTGAAATATTTTTAAAATATACTATATTAGATTATCATTAATAAAATCAAACAAATATGAATATATTTATATAAAATTTTTATTTTTATAAAATCTATTTAGTATAATAAGAATTAATTCAATTTAACATTTATATAATATGAAAAGTCTTAGTCAAAAAAAGTCTGAAAATAAAAATTTTAAAGTTCAATCAAACAGTATTAATTTTATAGATGCTGAAGATTTAAAGAAGTATCTTAAAGTTGCAAATAATTTTATCGGAGAAGATACAAAGGAACTTATTGATTGGTTGATTGTTAATAATAAAACATATATCAGCGATCTTTCAACTGATGACGATGAAAATGCATTAGCAGGATTTTATAAAGCAGGTGAACCTTCAAAAGGTGATTTAAAAGCGCTTTATAAATTACTCAAAGATATTATTAAAAGTAATCGTATAATGGAAATTCCTGTTTTTCAAACTAAAGAACAGTTTGAGAATATTATTAATAAGAAAGTCCCAGCTGATACAATTATACTAGATCTTAATTCTGAAAGCGGTCGTGCTGCAGTTGCAAAGAAATACGAACCATTAGTACATAAAATTTGTCATCAATGGGTAGGTAAGATCAATCTTCCTTATGATGATCTTCTTGGATTTGCATATGAGGGTCTTACATATGCAATGAATAACTATGGTAAAAAGAATAAGAAATCTACTGCAACTGATGAAGCAGTATTATCATATACATTTGGACAGTTTGCTGCATATTGTATTCTTAATCAAATTAAGGGTAATGGAGTTTATGCATCACATCTTGTTAGAATTTCACCATCTCAACAAAAGAAAGAACGTCAAGAAAAGGGACATAATACAAAGAACTTCTCTTTATCTGGTGATAAAGTAGTTGGACATAATGATGAAGGTTCTAAAACATTATTTGACTTTATTGGTTCTGCTGAAAATTCATCTAATGATTTAGATAAGCAAGATCTTGAAAAATTACTTTCTGAAGCATATAAGATTTTGGAAAAGAACTTTAGTGATAAGACTATGGAAATTTGGTATAGTTTCTATGGAGTAAATGGTCATAAACAACTTTCTAATAAAGAACTTGCCGCTAAATATAATGTAGCTGGTTCAAATATTAGTTATTATTGTTATAAAGTAAATGCATTTATTCTTAAGAACAAAGAAATTCTTGATAAATTTAAAGAAATTAAAGAACTTATGAATGAATGTCTTAATGATATTGACCGTGATAGTGATATGCGTGGTACAATGGTAACTAATACTGAAAATATAGATAATGAAGAATAATAATACTAATTATTCAGAATGGCATGATGTAATATGTAAGAAAGACTTAACTATTGAACGTAAAGAAGGAAATATTACATTTAAAGCTAATAATGAATATAAAGCATCAAAAATAAATACTAATTGGTGGCTTATAGACCAAATTGGTGTAAAAAATAATGATTTTAAAAAGTATTTTAAAGATATATAAAAAGATCAAATAAATTATATGAAAAATATCGGAGATAAAATTAACGAAGGACTAAATGTTTCAAAATCTTTTGTCTTAAATATGAAAGAACTTGATTACGATAAATTAATTGATTTTATTAAAGATATGCAATCTAAAAACGAAGACTTTATTGAATTACAAGTTGATTCATCTCGTAAATGGATTGGATATTCATTTTCAAAAGGAAAAACTGATAATATTAGATACAATAAAACTGAATTAAATTAATATGAAACAAATAAAAGAATTTATTAATGAATCAAACGAATGGAATCCATCATTAGATTCTCATAAAGTTGCATATAATAACTTTGTTAAATGGTATGACAAATGTTTAAAACATTTAAATAAAGAAGAAATATTAGATTTACTTAATGGAGCAATTAAAGAAATTGAAGATGATTCATTAGATATCATAAAATAAATATATTGAAACTAATTAATGAAATCAATAACTCAATATATATATGAAGCTGTAGAAAATTATAGATTGAATTCTGTTGAAGTTACATATAATGTTCAACCAGAAGAATTAATATTACAAGCACCTGAAACATTCCAAGAGTCAGATATCCAACAATACATAGACGATATGTGGCTCAATCAACTTCCATCTTCTCAAGACTATTCTGAAAAATTCTTTGGAAAAAATAATGATAATATATCTGATGCATATTTTGAATATGATTCATTTGAACATCTTTCAGTAGAACCTAAAGATTATATTGAATGGAATTCAAAATATGATGTTAAGAAAAGTGGAGATGACATTACATTAGAATACTTTAAAATAACAAATCTTAAATATCATATTAATTTTGATAGATTTGATATGGTTGATGTTGATGATGATAATGTAGAAGAAAAACTTAAAGATATATTTAGAACCACAGAATCTAATAAAGAAAATGAATATCCTATAGAAATTCAATTTGATGAAGATTCACTTGAATATAGAAAATAAATAAAACAAAATAAAGATATTATATAGAGGCATAATACCAAATACATCTATGATTATCTTTTGATTACAAAACCTCGATCTGACTGTAATAAACATATTATTAAACGTGAACATTACTGTAAAAAAGACGGTGAATGGAAACCTAAGAAAAAGTTTAATAGTGAAGAAGAAGCCAATACATGGATAACAAAATATAAAATGTACAAATATACTGCATATATATGTAAAGTCTGTGGAAAATGGCATATAGGTATTAAAAAGAAAACATAAAAACATTAAAAAATCAATATATGAAAGATTTAATTAGTATAATAACAGAATCAAGAAAAGAAATATGTCCTGAAGTTCAAAATGAATTCGAAAATGATTATGCATATCAATCTTATACAACAACAAAATCAAAATTTGATTATGGATTTTTAACATTTGATGCTAATCAAGAATTTTATTCTGTTGTTGGAGTTAATGAAAACAGTGAATTCATTGATTCTTTATGTAATGATTTTAATTTAGATGCAGAAGAATTATTAGATTTAAAAGTTGGTGAATCAATAAGTGATAAAAGCCATGGAGATAATTATAACTATTCAATTTTAAGAATTTGGTAAAAATATAAAATATAATCACATATTATGAAAAATTTAACTGAAAAACTTAATATACAAAATATTAATGAATCAGTCGCAAAAGATATTAAGATTCCACGTAAAGGAAGCACTGTATATCTTTTAAAAGATGGTGATTCTAAAGCAATACCTGTAAAAGTCAATAATGTCACAAAGGTTAAGAACTCTTGGTATGGACGTTCAGGTGGATATGATGTAATTATTGAATTAGAAGATAATGAATATAAATTTGATGGCTGGAAAACATCACATTATGCAGACCCAAAATTAGATGAACCTATTCAAGTAGATACAAAATCAGTACATGGAATTGGCACTTTTTACGTTGGTACATCTAAAGAAGTAATTTCAGAATTCATAAAGAATGGTGCGACAAAGAAACTTAAAATGTTACTTAAAGAAATAGAAGATGCAGAAAATCAACTTGCAGAATTAAATCGTCAAAAGAATGAACTTCAACAAAAGATTGACACTGAAATTACAGAATCTTTAAATAAATAATTTATAATTATGAAAGACATTAAAGAAAAACTATTAAGCCAGATTAATGAAGACAGATTTGCATATTCATGGCAAAATGCTTTCATAAATGCTATCATATCATTAAATGATGTTGATGGTGAAATTCCTTGTCGTGAAATAGTCAATAAATGGTTTAATGATGAACAAGCTCTTCATGAATTATATACATTCTTATATCGTATAGATTGTAAACCTGAAAAGAAGGATGTAAATTCTATAGTTGAAGCAATTATAAATAAATCATCAAAATTGAAAACTTACAAGATATAAAAATATATGAGTTAAACAAATATGAAAAATTTAAAAGATAAATTAGTTTTGGAAAATGAAGAATCTGCAATATTTACATTAACTGCTAAAGATTTAGATAAGATACTTTTTTCATTATCATTTACTGCTGGGTGGGCTAGCGAAGTTAATTCATATGAAATGAAAGAATATAAGAAACTTTGGGATGAATTAAATAAAGGAGCAAAGAAATCATTTGATGCAGATATGTATGTAGATGACTGGGATGATTATGAACTGGCTCATACAGGAAGCTTTAAACATTAATTATATAATAAATTATGAGAATACTTAAATAATGAAAGACATTAAAGAATATATTAATGAATCTAAAAATTTCAAATTAGAATCTGATGAACGTCAAGCTTTAGCAGACTTAATTGGTATGTTATGCGGTAATATTGGAAATGATGAAGATATAAACAAATTAAAATCTGTAATAGATCAATTAAGTAAAGAAGAAATAAAACAATTAGATAATCTTCATGATTGTTTAGATGATGAAGAAACATATAAGAAAATAAATCGTAATATTATTATTGATGATATTCCATTGATTAAAAAAATATATAAATTAATGGATGATAATAATTTATTAGGAGAACAATGGGATCTTATTGATGCTTTAGAGAAAATAAATGAATATTAAATATGAAACAAATAACATCATATTTGTTAGAAGGTCTTCGTATCAATAAAGATATTAAAGTTAATTATGAAAGAGATGATATATACAACATTATAATTGCTGCTTATCTTTCTATATATCGTCTTAAATGTTGGACTGAAACATCTACATTTAAAAAGAAAATTTTATATATTAAATATGAAGATATATTAAATATTCTTAATGATAATTTTGAATATACATTTACAAAAGACGATATAAAAAGAACATCAGGATATATATGGAAAATTGTTAGAAAATATTTAATACCTATTCAGAATATGATTAATGGATATAATGTAATTATTAGAATTGAAGATGAAAAAATAACAATTAATTATAAAGAAATTAATGAAAAGTATAAAGACATTTTAAATAAAAAATAATGCAATCTTTGAATAACTATATAATAGAAACAAATATAGAAAATATTTTTTTGGATAAATTATGTAATCATATATCATTATCATTATATATTAAATATGGTTACGGAATTTATCCATATGTTTCTTTATATGAATCATTTGGTAATTTTAAGAATACTCATAAAGTATTATATCATATTATTGAAGTATTAAAAAATGAATTCAAGTCTCAAGAAATAGATTGTACTAATGATAATGTATTTTTCAAGAAAATAAAAATAGATATAGTTAATGAAGATTATATAAGTGCAAGTTATTTAAATATTAATAATGATAAAATAGATATTGAAATATTATGTTTAGATAAAGAAATGTTTATTGATAATATTGAAGAATATACTGAATTGATATTACATGAACTTTTACATGGTTATGAAGATTTTAACCGTAAAACAACTAATAAACCAGATATATTTCAATTATGGAATGTTGATTATGAAAAATCTTATTTAAATATAAATAATTTTGATAAGATTAAAAGATATATAAGTAGATGTAAATATTTTTTAAATTCACAAGAACGTAATGCGTATTTTTCATCTTTAGAATTATCTATTAAGAAAATAATTAAAGATTATCATATTACTGCAGATAATTTAGATTATGAAAAATTCAAACATGGAATTAAACGCGAAACATTATGGGAAATTTATTTTGATTTAGGAACATTTATTCTAGGATTAAATAATATAAATAATGAATATAAAAAGGAAATAGAAAAACAATATAATTCATTATATAATACAAACAAATCATTTAACGAAATCAAAAAAGAATTAAATAATAAATGGAAAAAATTTGATCATAAATTCAATCAGTTAATTCCTAAAATATTATGTAAAAATATACAAATAAAAGAATTTAAAAATTCTTCTTTTAGTTTGAAAAAATTATTATAAAAACTTTACATTATGAAGTCATTGAACAACTATATATTTGAATCTAAAGAAGTTTCTACAAAATCTAATAAAGAACGTCGTAAGGAATTGGAAAAATGGTTGAAACATAAAAAGTATGACGATTATGTTGATACTTTAAATAAGATGCTTGAAGATCCTAAATCAGCTGCATTATTGGAAGATGGTTTTGGGGGAGAACTTGGAGATACAAAATTAACATTTTCAGTTAAAGAAATTCCAGTATCTCAGTTAATGCCTACACAAAAAGATATAGATTTAGATAAGTCATTAAAACATGCATTAACAGATAAAGAATCTTTAATTAAGACTTTTGCAAATCCAATTGAAATCAATAAGCCTATTGTTACTTTTAGAGAGAATTATGTTATAGACGGTCATCATACATGGCTACAAGCTATAGCATTAAATCCAAAAGGAAAAATATTATCATTTAATTATGACGGTGATATTTCTCCAATTCAGATGCTTAAGGCTGTACAAGGAACTATAGCAGCAGTTAAAGCTGATAAGAATAATAATAATGGTAAACTTCCATCAAATAATGTAAAAGGTCCTAATTTCTTTGATGAATCATTTGATGAAAAGAAAATTAGGAAATATATAGAAGATAATCTTAATGAAGACTTAATAGATCAATATATAGAAAAAATAGAAGAATGCTATGATTACGATTCTACTGTTGATTATATAGTAGAACGTCTATTAGATATTAAGTCAAATAATTATCCATTTGATACAGCACCAGATAGAAAGAATATGCCACAAGTATTTAAAGGTGGCACAGATAAAGATGATAAAAGTTCTGCATTACCTGATAAAGAAGGTTCTGCGATGAATAAACTTAAAAATGATACCTTTTATAAAAAAGCTACCATTTAAATAAGTATAAATATGATAAATTTATAAAATCAGTTACAAAATGAAAGATATAGTTAATTATATTACAGAAGCATCTTCATCAAAATTTGATTATTGGAAAGATGTAATTAAATTTCCTGGATATGAACTTAAAGTATCAAAGAAATACTTAGACAAGAAAATAAATACAAGATATTATCAGGAAGAATTCTTATATCAATATTTTGGTTGGATTAACCAATGGATTGATAAGAATGTTAAAAAGATTATTAGTATAGTAACTAAAGAAAATAAAGAGTTTCCAAAAGAAATTTCAATATCTTTACCAAGTGAATTACATGGTGTTTTACAATTTGACTGGGATTGTGGTTGGGCAGATAATATACCAACAGGATCTCTTCGTGATGTTGAATTAAAAGTAGATAATGTTTCACCAGGATCAATGAGTCATAGTTCATTCTATCAGGCACAAGAAGATTTACAAAATTTTAAATTAAAAGATATAATTAAATTTTAGTTTAATAGACAATAAATAATATTTTTAATAAATAGATATTAATATTAATTAATGAAAGACATTAAAACATTTATTTCAGAAGCAAAGAAACAAACACCTAAAAAAGAATACCCTATGAAAAAGAAAGAAACTTATGGAGATTTAGGTGAAAAATGGTTTGATAAGTGTAAAGACTTTGCTACGGCAGGAAGTACACAATGGACTAAATACGGTATCAATGATTTTAAAGGATTCTTAGAAGATATGGATAAAGAATTCAAACCAGGTGGAGAAGGCCGTTGGAAAAAGGATTGTGAAGTTCGTTGGGAAATGTGTCAAGCACTTAAAGATAAAGATTTAGATAAATTTGTAAAAATTGCTAAAGAAAACTATGTTGAAAAATTTACTTTTGGTGCACATCCTAATGCTGATTACACTTATGGATCATATTTTTTAGATACTTATATGCTTCTTAGAACTTACGAATATATTCTTGATGGCAATATGGTAATTCGTAATGGTATTTTAAATGCTATCTGGAGAATTGATGATACTATGGATAATTGGTATGATAAATTTATTGATACAGTTCATAAATTAGAAAAACAAGTTCCTGGACATAAATAAATAATATATCAAACATATAAACATATAAAAATGAAACATATTAAGAATTATATATTAGAAAAAAATGAAGATAAAACTTTAAGTGGATTCTGTATCATAGATATGACAGATGAAACATTGATATCTAGGTGGGGAACTGGTGATTTAAGAAAATGTATAACAGAATTACAAAAGCTTAAAAAGGAAGAAGAAGATAAAGAATATTGGATAGTTGCTGAATTTAATGAAATATATGATTTAGAAGATACTGGTAATTATAGAGTATTATCTTCAAGAGAATATAATGAAAGAGAAGATGATTTTGGTATTAATCCAAAATTTAAAGAGTATATACTTAAATAAACACATATATATGATATATGAACGTTAAAATTGTTCAAGATAATAGTAGAACTGAACGTAATGTTTCAGATGATGTAGTAGAAATACTTTATCAAGAAACTAAAAACTATGAAACACACGATAATTCTAAATTAATTGGTAGTATTGAAATCAATCGTGGGTATTCTGATGCAGTAGAATTTTTAAATAGAAATTATTCAAATTTAACAATATCTACTAAATTTGAATCATATATAAGATTTGAAGATCCTATTGTTGAACAATTAATATTAGATAGATTTTCAACATTAGATACTCCAGTTGGTGATGGCATAGGTATAACACAATCTGATTTAAATAGTATTAATCAAGGTTGGTTTTGGGATACTTTTCAAAATACTGAAATAACTAAATTTAATGAATTTAAATTATGTATAAATTATAAAAATTTATCAAGTGCAAGTTTTAAAAATTGTACAAAATTAGAAGAAATTAATTTAACTAATATTGAAATCATATCTGTAGCTTCATGTTTACAAAATACCAAAATAAAAGAAGCATATTTACCAAATTTAACAAAAATAACTGCGGGTAATATTTTTTATAATTGTACAGAATTGGAATCGTTTAATGCTCCTTTATTAGAACAAATAACTGGTGCTTCACATTTTTATAATTGTACTTCATTAAAAACAATAAACATACCTATATTTAATGGTAGAATAAGTGAGTCTATGTTTAGAAATTGTTCTTCATTAGAAACATTAAATATAGGAAATATTACTGAAATAGTTGGGAGTTATGCTTTTCTTGGGTGTAAAGAATTGTCTTCAATAGATTTATCTGAATGTACAAAAATACAAAGCGATTCTGTATTTAATGGTTGTTCTTCTTTAACTAATTTAGGAGATACATCAAATATTACTTATTTTAATGGAACTTGGACATTTTTTAATTGTTCAAATTTAACTGGTACTTTAGATTTATCTAATATTAGTAATGATTTTAATTTAACTGGTACATTTAATAATTGTTCAAATTTAACAAAAATAAAATTAGGTGTTACAAATACTATAGGTAGTAGATGGCATGGTTTTGACAATGATAGAAAAGCATTTTACGGATGTACTAATTTAGTTACAATAGATATTAAACAATTAAACCATACAGCTCTTGAGTATAAAAGTGCATTTGGTAATAATCCTGCATTAAGAAATTTTATAATACGTAATACTGAAAATATACCTGCATTTGATAATGAACAAACAACAGTAAATATAAATTGTTTTGGTGGATCAAATGTTAAAGTATATGTTGATGATAATTTATTAGAAACATATAAAACTACAGAAGGCTGGGAAGATATGATAGATTATTTATATCCTATTAGTGAATATGTTCCTATAGAAGATTAATTTATATGTAAAAATTACATATATTATTTAAAAAATTTAATGTTTATACTATATTATATTTGTAATTAATAAAATAATTAATGAATATGGAGAATATGTATACAACAACAAATTTTTGTGAGGGTCTGATACAGTCAATTATTAATTATATGAATGAAAATAAGGTTAATATATTACCACTTGAATTCCTTGCAAAACGTAATGATTATAGTTCTTGTAAATCTGCCCGTATTCTATTTAATTCTGGTATTAAGTATTTTACTGTTGTAAATGGAGAACTTCATGTTACTACTCATAGTAAGTATACTAATAAGGATTACGAATATATTGTTTCTGCTGTAAGACATCCTTGGCCTGATACTTCTCATTATTCATTCCATACTCAGGATTTGGTAATTTTAATTCAGATTGCTTATGATACCATTGGTTCATCACATTTTAAAGGTTGTGGAGTTGAAAGTTATGATCCATCAGATATTGATGAACTAGAAAAGGAATATGAAAACCGTCGCAACGAAATTTAATTAAATTTAAATCTAATACTTTTAGACAATATTTAACTTTTGTTAATTATTGTCTATTTTTTTATATAATCTAAAAATAAGATAGAATTAAAATATGAATAATGATAATAAATGGCATCGTGCAAAAGTTCCATTCTTTTTAGAAGTTGAATATTATGATGAATATAATCCTGAAACTGAAAGTATAATAATGAAAAGTCTATTAAAAGGCGATGATATTCTTCCAGGATTACGAGTTAATAAAATGTTTGCAAATTTTGTAGATAAAGATATTCTTGTTGCAGATGAAATTCATAAAGATTTACATCATCTTATGGAAGAATTTGAAAAGTTTTCAATTAAGTATGCTAATTTTATGGAGGATAAATCTAAAGATAATTGTATGAATAAATTAGGTATGAATCCTAAAGATTTTTCAGATAAAGAAAAGAAACATGCTGAAGAAATTAAACAAGTAACTTCTAATGGGCAGACTCCTAAAATTAATTCAGAAACAGGAAGATATATTGCATATGATGATTTATCAAATTTTCCAACATAATGATACCAGGATTTGTAACAATATATATAGATAAAGATAAAAATAAACATTTATATTTTTTTCCAGGAATAGACGATAACGGTGAATCAATATATAGAGATATTGATTTACCTAATTGTCCATTTAAATATGATAAAGTTATAAATGAAGATTTTTCAATTGATTATAAGTTTTATAATAATATAAAGAAAATTACGTGTAATCTTGTTAAAATTAATGGTGAAGTAGATATTAATGTTTTAATATTTAAATAATATGATAAAAGGTAATTGTATAGATAAATTTATTTCAAAACGATTAGATAATATTTTAGTTGAAATTTTAAATTTAAGATCAAAAATTCGTCAACGTCGGAATGATAGAGAAAATATAATTGATTATTTTAATTCTGGTTGTTACGAAAAAGATTTTTCAGATATAATAGAATTAAGAAATATTTCTATTGATTTAACTAATAAATGTAATATATTTTTGGAACGTATTTCAGAACAATATTCAAAGATAAATTGATTATTATTAATTATATTTATTTTTATAATTAATAATGAATCATATTAATATACAAAATGAATCAACAAATATCACTGAATATATAGATTCAAATATTTTAGAAAAAATTTATAATTTATTTTCTGGTGAGGTTACACCAACAGAATTAGATCATATTATATTAGATAATACATCTATATTAAAAGGAAATATAACAGTACCATCAGTATATAAATTTATATATGATTGGTTATTAGAAAGATATCCAAATACATTAAGAATTAATTATAATGATTTGTATATTTATATTAAAGATCCATATATAGAAGCAAAATTATTAGAAAACAATTTTGGTGATAGCACTAATTCACATGTAACATATTCTAAAGTATTTGCTGCAACAACATTACCGGTTTTTGGTATTACTGGTTCATATAGTGAATATGAAGAAAACATTACTGAATTTAAAGAATTGGCAGAATTCACTAATATTAAAAAACTCTCAGATAGAATATTTAGACAATGTAGAAATTTAGAAACAGTTGATTTAATAAATGTTACAGAATTAGGAAATGCTGCATTTTATAGATCAGGTATAAAACATTGTTTAAATTCGGGTAATGTTGAAATTATTGGGGAGCAGTGTATTGAAGATTGTACTAATTTAGAAACATTTGATTTTTCTTCAGTAAAAAAAATTGGAACACATAGTATATATAATACAGGATTAACTGCAATACATTTTAATGGTTCTGAAGATATAATTTTAATGAACCAGGCAATCAATAATAATAAAAGTTTAACAGTTATAGATGGATTACAAAATGTTAAGCAATTTACTGCCGGTAATATATTTTCGAATAACACTGCGTTGTTAGAATTAAGATTAGATAATTTGGAATTATGTGACGGAAATAATTTCGTTAACAATTGCACTTCATTACATACATTTTATGCACCTAAATTAGCGACAAAAATAGAATACGGGACATTTGGTGGTTGTAAAGCATTAAAAAATTTAACTATTGACTGGGAAAATATAACTACTATTAAAGGAAATGCATTTAATTCCTGTACATCATTAACATCAGATAAAGTTGATATATCTCATGTTACAGAATTTACAGGAAATGGACATTTTACTGAGTGTAGTAGTTTAACTTCATTAACGGTAAATCAAAATATAATTAATATTCCTGAATATTTTTGTTACAGATGTACTAATTTATCAACAATTAATTTAACAAACTGTACTACTATTGGTAATTATGCTTTTATTGGTACATCATTAGTTAATGTTGACATAAGTGCATGCTCATCTTTAGGAGCTGGTGTATTTGCTGAAGTGAATACATTGACTAGTGTTAAGTTATGTCCAAATTTGAAAACATTAAATACTGGAGTATTTAAGAGCTGTATTAATCTTTCTAACATCAACACTAATTTTGCAGTAATTACATCAATTGGTAGTTCTGCATTTGAAGGTTGTAAATCATTGACAACATTTGATGTTTCATCAGTTATGTCATTAGGTGATTGGTCATTTGCTTACTGTGACAATCTAACAACGTTAAATCTTTCTTCAGTAATAACAAACATACCTAATCAATGTTTTAGAACCAACCCTAAACTAACATCTGTTGGTGATTTGTCAAGTGTTAAAATAATAGAAAAACAGGCATTTTTAGATTGTCCTTTGTTAACTGGTCCATTAGATTTAAGTAATTGTGAAACTATAAATGGAAGTGCATTCAAAGGATGTTCAGCATTGACAGAAGTAATATTGACTACAAAATGTACTTTAATAAAAGGTGAAGCATTTAGAGGATGTACGAATCTAGAATCAGTTGGGGATTTGTCTAACGTTACAATGTTAGGAACCCATTTTGCTAATGATATGCATACATTTAGTGGGTGTTCATCATTAGTTTCTGTCAACTTATCGAATAAATGTACATTATTATGTGGTAATACATTTAGAAACTGTACGTCATTAACATCTGTTGGTGATATATCAGGTCTTATTGATATATATGTAGCGACATTCTACAATTGCTCATCATTGACTCAGAATTTTGATCTATCTAATATAACTGGAATAATTGGTGAAGCTGCATTCCAAGGATGTTCATCATTGACATCTATACTTGTTGGTGCTAATGTACAGAAAATTGATCAAAATGCATTTAAGGATTGCCCATTATTGACCGTCAAGTTCTTAGGAATTACACCACCATCAGATTTTGCAATCAATGCGTTCAATTCACAGATTTATAATATATTAGTTCCTAATGATTCATTGAATTCATATAAAGTAAAAATACCTGAAAGCTTACATTCAAAAATAGAAACATACTAATTTATCATAATTGAATTTATAAATTTTATAAATACCTAACTATTTTATATTTAGAATTAAATTATAGAATAGTTAGGTATTTTTTATGACAAATAATATTGAAATAATGAGAAAGTATATGGGAGACTTAGGAATTCCTGAAAGGCAGCTATATAGAAAAGATCTTTATTTTGATGTTCAGTTGATTCGTCGTGGTAAAGATAATCCTGATATGCCAGCTGCAAATTATACCTTTAAGACTTATTATATTGATTCATTAGAATTGTTTGATAGATATATTGAAGAAATCAAACAATGTTGTGAAATGTTTAAACTTCGTGCATATATCAGCGTTAATGCTAAATCCAAAATTGAACTTTCAAAAAAGACATTAGTTAAATATGCAGAAATGGTTGCTTTAGAAGAATCAAAGAAGCCATGGAGATTTTGTGATTCTGTAAATGGATCAATGTCAGGAAAAGAAAAACGATGGGTAATAGATATTGATGATTGTGAAGATGATAAGCAATATCTTTATTATGTTCGTGAAGCTATTGGGAGATGTTCAACTAAATACGATAATGCAATTGTTGTTACGTTACCAACAAAATCAGGATTTCATGTTATAACTCACCCATTCAATACTTATGAATTCAATAATCATTGTAAAGACATGGGTATTGAAATTCCAGAAATTAAAAAGAATCACATAACTTTACTTTATGAAAATATTAATTTAGAATAAATAATTAAAGAAATTAATAGATGAAAACTGGAATAATATTAGCACGATTACAACCCATTCATAATGGGCATTTAGCATTAATTAATAAGGCATGGGAAGAAAATGATGAAGTATATATATTTGTTGGTAGTGCAGATAAATTTAATGAACGTAACCCAATACCAATTAATCTTAGAATGCAGTTAGTTGATGGTGCATTAGAAACACTTAGAGAAAAAAATAAAACACTTTCTAACCCAAAAATAATTAAAGTTGTACCATTAGATGATTTAACTGATGAATCAGATAATTCACATGATTGGGGATTTTATTTATATTCTAAAATTGTAAGTGAAACGGGTAATCCAAATTTTACTATATATTATTCAGATGGTTTTGAAATAATTACTACATGGTTTCCATCATTTATCCTAAGAAATAATGTAAGCTTATGTTTACTTGCTCGTAATGCTACAGTTGATGGTATATCAGCGACTGAGATAAGAAAGATGATACTTGAAGATAATGTTAATAAATTAAAACATTTTGTTCCTAATATTGTTTTTGATATGAAAGATACAATTAAGAAACATATTGAATTAGCAAAACTAATAAAGTAATTATGAAATATAAAATTATTAAAAAGCACAGTAAAAGTTTAGTGGAAGTTCAACATAATGGGGATGAACCAAATACATATAACGTTAAATATTCAGAATGGTATGAAGCAAAACGTAAAGGTAAATTTTTTGGATTTTGGCATACAGTAGGACACGAATATGACTATTATGGAGATGTATTCCCACACACTGAAAAAACACTTGAAGGTATAGAAGATTATGTTCGTAAATGGAATGAAGTTGAATATTTTAATGAGCCTATAGAAATAATTAAAGATTTAGAATTATGAAGAATTGTAATAATTGCCCACATGGTAGATATGATCCATGTTCAGATATATGTGATAATTGTATGCATGATTCAGAAACTGGTTGGTTTGGATTTACAGATCATAGAGTAGGTAAACATTTCAATAATGAAGAAGAACAATCAGAATATTATCAAGATTATTTTGACAATGAATATGATGATGAAAATGAAAGTATAATATAGTTATGAATCCACGTAAAGAACGACAAGAACAAATAAGAGCAGCAGCAAAATATAATACTACTTGTAAAGATCCTGTTTCATTTGAAGCAGGAGCAAAATGGGCAGATTATCACCCTGATTGGAAAGAAGGATATCCTCAAGTTGAAGAAAATAAATATGGTTTACCACGTTTATATCTTTGTCAGATTTTGATTCTTGATATGACATTTGGTTATAGATATTCATATAGAGTAGGATTTATTAATGAAGAAGGAAAATGGAATATTGAAAGAGAAGGATTTATAAAAGTTTTAAGATATATGAATATATATGCAGATGAATCTGATTCACAATTAGTACAAAAGGATATTCCATCGTTTAATAATAATGAAGAAGATGAATCTGATGAAAATAATTTAAAAGATGCAGCATAATTATGAAACAGTGGAGTGATTTAACAAAGGGCGATGAATTATAACCTAAGTCTTTGTTACAAAAAGAAATTAGTAAAACATATTAAGAAATTGAAAAACAACAAGAAAACATAAAATATTTAAAAGGACTATTGAATGAAACATATTGAAGATATTAAAGTAAACGATATATTATGGGTTATTGATGATTCTTTACATCCTTGTTTAATTGCATTACCAATTATTAATATTGATGTTAAAAAATATCCTTGGACTAGTTATCATAATTTATTATTGAAATTTCCTGATGGTTCTGAGAAATGGATATCTTTATTTAATAACGGATATAAACAAGATTATGATAAACCATTTTTAAGTTCTATTTTAGAAAATTTAAATGATTATGAAAATAACGATACTTATTTAGTTTGTTTTGATAGGATAAACTTATATAATGAATATGTATCTGGTTTAAAATCATCTATAAAAAATGTTGAAAAAGTAATTGAAAATGGAAATAAAAATCTTATAGACCTTAATTTTAAGTTAGATTATATATTAACACAAATAAAATTAATTGAAGATAATGAATAATTTAGAAATTGATAATCAAAATAAATCTCCAAGATTTACTAAATTAGGAGAATCATTAGTAAAATGGATTAATAGTTATCCTGAAGATGAATTTGATAATATTAATGAAGGAATAGAATTATTAGTTTTAGGAGTAGATAATAAACATAAAGCAAGAATATGTTTTATGTTAGGAGATGATAAATATCCGATTGATTCAGCGTTTAATGCAATTAATCATGGTATTGGAGATTTTAGAAATAAAGATAATTATTTAGAACAAGATATATTTACTGGTGTAGCAGACTATATTGCAAGAGTATGCGCAAATAATTCATATATTTGGAAACAATTTAAAGAAGGTGTAGAAAAATACATTAAAGAAATCAATAATGATAATATTCAAGAAGGGTAATTTATTTGATTCTAAATGTCAGACATTAGTTAATACTGTTAATTGTAATGGCATTATGGGTAAAGGTATAGCATTACAATTTAAACAAAATTACCCAAGTATGTTTAATGAATATAAAAGAGTATGTTCAGGAAAATCATATAATGGTATTGGTAAATTAAAAAATGGGGGTGATCTTTGGTTATATACATATATAGATTTATATAAAGAACGTAATATATTGTGTTTTGCTACAAAAGAAAATTGGTGGAATAAATCAAAATTAGAATATATTGAACGAGGATTAAAAACATTAACGCAACATTTTGAATTTGAAGATACCTATGATACACCAGGACAATCATTTTACTTCTATGAAAAATTAAAAATCAAAAGTATTGCATGGCCTAAACTTGGTTGTACAAATGGTGGATTAAACTGGGAAGAACAAGTAAAACCACTTATGATAAAATATTTAGGTGATATAGATATTATAAATGAAATATATGAGTAAGAAATTAGTAAAAGGAAACGATTTTGGAGAATCAAAATTATGTGGTGTGTGTTGTGGATTATCAGAGTATTTTGGAATTGATGTAACAATACTTCGATTTATATGGGTGATAGCAGTTCTATTTTATGGAATAGGATTGATTCCATATATAATTTTAGCAATTATAATGCCGGATAAAGAATGAGAACAAAAGAAGAAATACAAAATCATATTAATGAATGCAATTCAATAATTAGCGATCTTTATGAAGAAATAAGATATTATGAAGAACTTATTGAAGAAGATAAAGCAGATCTTTTCAAGATCGAATAAAACGGAATATCAAGATCATATAATTGAAGATGATATATTACCATTACAAGCAATGTATTATAGTATAAATAAATTAAAATAAAGTTTATGGGGGTAGATAATTTTACAAGAGCTATTTATGGTTGGAAAGTGGAGGGCAGTGATAAGGTAAAAAAATTTGAAAAGGCTTTAGAAAAAGTTAATTCAAATTATTATGATGATTACTGTGATTTTTTCGCAGATGATACTATGTGTGGAAATTATATTTATTTTGGAGCTAATTTAGTGTATTATGATGCTGATGAAGGTGGAGAAGCAATTATAAACAATGAATTAATTAAAGAAGCTACAGATGAATATCATAAATTTTTAGATGAGCATCCTGAACTAAAAGAATTTCTTAAGAAACAAATTGGTAAGAAAACAACAAGTAAAGAACCACAATTATTTATATTTCAACAAATTTGGTAATGAAAGTATTAACTAAAGAAAACTTAGTTGCAAAAATAAAAGCAGCTGAAGAAAAATATTATAAAGAAAGCCCATGTCTTCATTGCGGTCCTGGTAATGGGTGTGATGATTGCAGGGGATGTGAAGATTCAAAAAGAAATTATGAATTGGAAATGATGCTTCATAATGCAAAGGAAGCATATAAAAATAGATTCGGACATTCTTATGAACAAGATTGTGATTATGATTTAATAATTAAATATGAAAATGAATTTAAACAATCTAATGATAAATGTAATGAATGTCATGGAAATTTTGGTGATGACTGTGTTTATTGTGATGATTTTGATAAAAAATATAAAATAAAAGAACGTTTACAATGGGCAGTTAATGAATTTAAAAGAAAATATAATATTGAATATATTGATTTTAAAAAACAAATAAATAATTTAGGTATTATGAATGATAATTTAAAAGTTAATAATGGTGTGTCAATCAAAGAATGGATTGAAAATGGAATTAATGAGTATGGTGCAAAACAATTTCATGAAGATATAAATAATAATTGGGCATTCATTAATAATTCTATTAAAGATGCAATATTGTCTGAGATTGATAAAAAAATTAAACCAGAAAAAATTGAAACAATTGATGATGTTGCTAAATTACTTGATGGTAATCAATATGGAGATGAATTAAGAAATGAGTCAGATATTAATATCGAAGAATTGTGTAGAAAAAATAAATGGGTTATTGTTTTTGGTTATTCTGATGATAATGTTGAACTACGTGGAGCTATTGATGATGAATTAGGAGCATGGAATGGAACAATACTTAAATTAGTTAATAAAGGAGATTTTTATTTAGAAGATTGTGATGAATATGGAGAGGATGATGCAACATATAGAAAGGCAACATATTCAATGTTTGTTGACATATCTGAAAATGAATTAAATGATATTAAAGAAACAAATTATAAAAATATATGTATTATTGAAGCACTTTGGTCTCCAGAAGATTCTGATGCTTCATGGCAGTTTAATTGTAAAGGAGCTAACTATGCAAGATTCAATATCATGGAAGAAGAAGAATTATATGCTGAATGCTTAGTTATAGATTTGAATAGTTTAATCAATGGGTGATTTTGGAATATATAAATCTTTCGGTCTAGTAATTAGTAAAAAAGAATTAGATTATAAAATAAACTATTATTTTGCACCGTTTTATTTAAAGCCATATTATAAATTTATGGAATGGATAGAACGATGCAGAAGATGGATTCACGCTGACTATAAGCTCAAGTCACAAAATCCATTTCTTGGTTGCTTTACATTCTTTATGATATTTGTTGTTATAATATTTATGATAGGTATGATTTATATAATTGGAAAGTAATTATGGGAAGAAGAACAAAAGTTAGATTATTTTTAGGTCGTTTGAATTATGCAACTGTCTATTTAGATGAGATTAAGAATCTTGAACAGAACTGTAATTATTGGTTTATTGAGATGAAAGATGGAAATATCTGGGAAGATGCAGACCATTTAGTTTTCACAAATGAAGATGTTCTAGTAGGATATCTTGTAAAATAATATATTTTTATAAAAATACTTAGGTGTTAAATATGATTAAAAGATCATTTAAAGATGTAATACGTTCTATTAAAGCAACTGGTGCAATTTATGAATATACTTCAAAAGACGGTATAACACATTATTCAAATACTCCTTTTACTGAAGAAGAAAAAAAGAAATATGATAATACTACAAAAAATAATTTAGATATCATAGTTAATCATTTACGAAAAGAAATTAATAAACGAATTAATAAAAGATATCTATAAAAAATAAATATTGTAAAAATTTTTTTAGATATTTTATAAAAAAATTAAAGTTGTTCTATATTATTGAATATATAGAACAATTTTGTTATATCCCACAAAAATATAATAATGGGATAATAAGTGAGTAAACAGTTTAATTTAAGTAAGTCTTCGTTAAACGAAATAGAATTATTTTTTGATAAGATAGATTCTTTTATTGATGATTATGAATTTTATGATACATTTAAAGAAATTGTATATAAAGATTCTAAAATGATAAAAGATTGTTCGGAAAAATGTATTGTAAGTTTTTATATAGAGTCTTGTAAAGATATATTAGAAAAATCTAATTATGAAATATATGAATCTTTTTATAATGATTTAAAATATAAAACAAGATTAAAACTTGTTGATAAGTTTGTACCAAAAGTTTTATATGATAATAATATTGATATATATTTTAATGAAGTAAAAAGAGAATATATTATGCATCCTATGGGTGAATCTGAAGATATGGCGTTTGTACCAGAAAATAAAGAAGTTTTTATTAAGAATAATTTAAAACTTGTAATTGATTGTGCAAAACGTTATCAAAATTTAGGTATTCCATTGGAAGATTTAATACAAGCAGGCAATGAAGGATTATTAATAGCTTTTAATAAATTTGATGGTGAAAGATCAAATTTAAGAAATAATATCATAAACGATATAAAGAAATCAGATTTATATTTTTTTAATAAATATGATGCAATAGATATTATTAAAAAAAATTTTCAATATACAAAAACTTTAGAATCAACATTAAGTAAATTACCCGAAGAAGGATTTGAATGTAAAGATGATTTTATTGATTGGGCACAAGAAAACATTAAAAAAGCATCGTTTTCATCTATAGGTTTTGCGTGGATTAAGGCATTTATATTATCTGAAATTAATAAACTTGGAAAGATAATAAGAGTTCCTAAGTCTGCTCAAAAGAAAGGTGTATCTACAGTTAATGTTTTACGTTTAGATTCAATTAATCCACACACTGATGATTCATATCACGATAATCAAATTTCTTCAGTCGCAAATGAAGAATTTGCTATTGAAGATGAAACAATGGAAAATATGGAACGTCAGAATTTATTCAAAGAAATAATTGAACGAATGCTTTGTAATGTTTCTGCATTAGATAGAAGAATAATAAAAAAGAAATTTGGAATTGATAAACCATTTCCAATGTCAATAAATGAAATAGCAGAAAATGAAGGTTTATCTGCAAATAAAGTTAAGTATAGTATAAGTAATACATTAAAGATAATTGAAAAAAATTGTACACCAAATGAACGTAAAACAATAATATCACTTTTGAAGTAATGAAAACATTTAAAGATTTAAAAATAGGAGATCATATATATTATGTTATTGAACGTAATAAATCACAGCAAAATAATTTTATGTGTCAATTAGGTGATCCCATTATTGATTTTAATTTTATTGCTGAAAATGATTATAAATTAGAAGATAAATATAAAATATATGATTGTGAAATTATAGATTATATATATCCATCAACATATCAGACACCTGTATATCATATGAAAATGAATGGTAGTAATCCTTACGATATAGGATCTTCTTATTGTGAACATATAGATGAACATAACGTTACATTAAAATTAAAAAATTCTTATGGAATAGGATTTATTAAAGTCCCAATTGATACTAATGAATATCAAGTATTTACAGGATCATATTATTTTATTAAAAAAGCAGACTCATTAAAATATATTGATAATCTAATTAATAAACGTATAAAAACCAATATTAATAAAATAAATAAATTAAATAAAGAAATTGAAACATTAAAAGATATACAAAATAAAATTGATATAGAATAATATTCATATTTTTTTTAATATTATTTAAAATTTTAATCCTAAGTACTATATTATAATTATAAAAAATAAATAATATGGCACTTAGGATTAGTTTTGCAAATAAGTATTATACTCTTTGGGAATACAATGTATCTTATCGTACTAATGAAAAGGGTATTTTATTTAAAACAGAAAGTTATAGATTCTTACATAATGCATCTAAGGATAAGGATCGTGCATTTGCAAAATATCCTGATGCCGTATATGATGAAAATCTACGAGGAAGACATCATAGTTGGTCATATGAAAAACGAATAATTGATTATAATAAGTATCATTGTGGTAAATATATGGGTATTATGTTTACAGCATCTACTGATTATGATTATATGATGTGGTTCTATAATAATTGTGCTATTGATGAGCAGAAACCTATTATTGAACAAATTCTTCTTGAAGAAGGTTATGAATTTGATTATGTAGGTGATACTAAGATATTTATTACACCAAAGGAGGTTGAGAAACGTAAACATTTGGATGAACTTGGTAGTAAAGGTAAAACAAAACTTGCACAGGGTATACCGTTCGTAGTTACATTTGCTCGTTCACTTAATGAGGTTGGTGAATATTTTATTAATGATCTTCAGATTACATTGAGTTTTGAAAACTATAAGACAATGTATTATGATGGATATTATTATTCATTACCTATTGATGCAAAAGGACATACAAAACGTATAAAAAATAAACAGATAATGATTGAGAAATACGAACTAATAAATGAAAATAACGCACTTGTTAAATCTTGGAAGTTTATTTAAGATTTAACATTTATTCCTTCATAACTATATTATTTTAAATTAATAGTTATGAAGGAATTATGAATATTGGAACATTTAGTATGTTAAATATGATGAGACATAACAATATGATGGAAGAACAAAAACGTCGTCATCATAGAATGAGAGAATTAGTTGCTAAACGTAGAAAAGAAAATAATAATGAAGAAGAATGACAAAGAAAATTGAAGAGAAATATCAGGAATTATCGGAAGTTCAACATATTCTTCAGCGCCCAGGAATGTGGGTAGGTTCAACAAAGTCTGAAGAAAAGGATGCCTTCATTTATAATCATAAGACAGGAAAGTTCGAAATGAAAATCGTTAACTATATTCCTGCAATGCTTAAGGTTGTAGATGAGGTCATTTCTAACTCTTGTGATGAGTTCAGACGTAAAGACAATATGGGTCTTACTGAACTTTATGTAAAGATTGATAAAGATAATGGAGAAATCATCGTAAGAGATAATGGTGGTATTCCAATTGTTAAGCATAAAGAAGCAGGAGTATATGTTCCTGAATTTATATTTGGACGTTTAAGAACATCTTCAAACTATGATGATACTGAAGATAGAAATGTAATAGGAACAAATGGTGTAGGATCTGCATTGTGTAATGTATTTTCCACATTTTTTGAAATTGAGTCAGCAGATGGTAAAAATGAGTTTCACCGTTCATGGTCTAATAATATGGAGACTTTAAATGATGATCTTAAAGTTATAAAATGCGGAAAGAAGACTCATTATACACAGACACGTTTCAAATTAGATTTTAGTAGATTTGAAACTGAACTGACAACTTTTGATAATGACTTTATTAATATAATTCATAAGAGGTGTATTGATGCTGCTGCAGCTAATCCAGGTCTTAAGGTAACATTCAATAGTGGTGGCGAAGATATTGAATGGAAATTTAAGAAACTTGATGAATACATTGATCTTTATTCTAATCTTTTGAATATATCTGATAAGATTCCATTTGAAAATGATTTATGTACTGCATGGATATTTCCGGATAGTTCTGTTGATGTAGGTTTCGTAAATGGTGCAGAATGTTCAAAAGGTACTCACATGCGAGCTATCCGTCAAGAAATCAATCAGGCAGTTTGCGATTATCTTATAAAGAAAGATAAGCTTAAGGATTTAACTACACGTGGAGTTGATAATAAGTATTCTGTATTCATTAATATTAATGTATCTAATCCTGCATACGATTCGCAAACTAAAGATTGCCTCACAACTCCTATTGATAAGTTTTCAAAAGATGAGAAACTAAAATGGGAAGTAAATGAAAAGTTCTTAAATAAGATCATTAAGTCTGAAATTGTTGCATTAGTAAGAGATTGGTATAAACAGAAATCTGCAGCTGAGGATGAAAAGGCACTTCGTAAAATCAATAGGGAAACAAATAAAGGATTGAAACGCCCTGATAAATATATAACATGTTCTTCAAAAGTAAGAGCAAATAAACAACTTTGGGTCTTTGAAGGAGACTCTGCAAAGGCGGGCTTTAGGGGAGGTCGTAATCCAGAATTTCAAGCAGGATTGATTATGCGAGGAGTTCCATTAAATGTATATGGAATGACTCCTGTTCAGATTATGAAGAATGAAGTATTTAATGATCTTGTTACCGTACTTGGACTTAAGTGGGGTAAAGAATTCAATATTAATGATCTGAACTTTGGTAAAATTGTTATTGCAACTGATGCTGACGTTGATGGTGATAAGATTGCTAGTCTACTATTATGTTTCTTCAATAATTGGCCTGAACTATTTGAAAAGAATATAGTTTGTAGAAGCCTATCTCCAATTATCATATCAAGAAAAGGAAAGGACTGCCAGAAATTCTATACAATGGATGAATTTAAAGAAGCTGAAAAGAAACTTAAAGGTTATTCTCATAAATATGCGAAAGGTCTTGGTGGTCTATCAAATCAAGAATCAAAGGAAATGTATCAAGATCCTAAATTCTTATATTTCAAAAAAGATGAAGCTGCAGATAGTATGTTCAGAAAGTGGTTCAATAAGGGAGAATCTGAAGAACGTAAAAATATGTTGAAATATTAAATATGAAAAATTTAGGTGATTTAATAAAAGAATCATTTATTAATACAGATATTAATGAATATGATAATTATATAATTGAAGGATTAAATATTGATCCTAATGAAAAAATTGTATCATTAACAGATAATCATAATAAAGGATTAGATTTATCATTAATTAATAATCCTGTATATAGTACATATAAAGGATATAATGTTATTTCTATTTTTAAAAGAACAAAATTATATGATATTAATGATGTTCAAAGAGATGGAAATCCATTTATTTATGCATTAAAAAATAAAAATGGATGGAAATTTAAAATAACTGATAAAGAAATACATAAATATATTAAGAGATTTTTAGAAATATGTAAAAAAATTAAATCTTCATATGATACAATTATAATAACACCATCATCAAGTGATATTAATGAAAAATTTATGAAAGTAATATCTAATCAAGTTAATTGTAAAGATATTATTAATGAATATTTTGTAAAATTATCTAAAGAAGAAATAATTGATGATGATTTAATTGATAAAGATCAAATTCAAAATGATTATGGAAATGATTATACTAAAGTTTTAGCAGAAATTAATAGAAGTTTTAGACGAATGAAAGGTGAATCATTTGAAGCTAAATATATTAAAAAGGAATATTTAAAATATATTAAATATATATCAACAAATTCAAATGATAATATAAGAGATAAAATAGATAATAAGGATATTTTATTATTAGATGATACTATATCATCTGGAGAAACATTAAGTCAATGTATAGAAGGTATAATATCAAATTTTAATCCAAAATCAATTACAATTATAACATTATTATCACAGCTTAATGAATAAACTTTATAGAAAATATATATCTAAATTATGAAAACAATTAAAGAATATTTAGAAGATCAATTATATCAAGACTTATGCTATACATACACTGAAATAGATGAATCTGGTGGGTTATATGATGGTCAATTAGAATTATCTACTAAAATTACTAATGATATAGAAAATAAGTTATCAAATACACTTAAATATAAATATAATGACTTTAATATAAAAAATATATATTTTAATGAACTAGATATTAACATAACATATTTTGATGCAACAAATCATACAGTTAATGTCATATGTTTAATTGATTTTATATCAAGTGATAATAAGTGGGATGATTTTAAAAAATATAATTTTGATAAAGAAACAAATAGATTGAATAAAATTACTATTGATTTAAAATGCCCTAAACAAGTAAATATATATTATGATAATATAAGATCTAGAATTTCGCATGAACTAAATCATGGATATGTATATTGGCAAATTATTAAAGATGATTTTTCAGAAAAAAATGTTGTTCCGGATAATTATCATAATAAATTACATGAATGGTCAAATAATATATATAATAAAATTACAAAACATATTAAAACCCCGACAAATAATGAAGCTGAACAAATTTGTTATAATTTAATTTATACTTTAACAAGATATGAACGAAATGCATTTTTATCAGAAATAATTACATATCTATTTGATAGGAATAATGTTTTTAAAAATATAAATGATTTAAAAAGCGAATTAAATAAATCTACACAATATAAATTATATACTGATGAAGGACCAAAAATAATAGATATAATTAAAAAACATTGGTCTAAAGATAAACAGCAAATATTAGCAAACGCATATAATAAAATATATAATACAAAATACACTTCAGGAAAAATTATAAATTTATTAGAATTTAAAATTGAAGAAACAATTAAAAAAATAAATAAAAATATAAATACATTATCAAGAAAATATAAAAATGAAATAAATGAAACTATAAGTTATATACATTTTCCTGATGGGTTAGATTTATTTTAATAAATCTTAAAAATAAATATATGTAAATCAAAAATAAAATAACTTAAGGAACTATTAAATTAGTTCTTTTTGTTTTCTATATTATATTTAGAATATTTATATTTATATGGATAAAGTACAAAAGAGAACTATAACAAATTTTTTAAATACTGAATATCTTAATTATGCATTCAGTGTTTTGGAGGAACGTGCGATTCCTTCAGTTATTGATGGATTCAAACCAGGTGCAAGAAAGATAATGCATGCAAGTTTATCAGGTACAACAAAAGACGGTAAGTTATATAAGTTGTTAGCATTATCTGGAGATGCAATGCGTGTATCCCTCTACGCACATGGTGACATTTCTTTGAATGCGACAATTGTTAATATGTGTAAATCATTTAATGATAATCTTAATCCATTAGAATCTGACTCACAGGTTGGTTCATTAAGAGATCCAGATTCTGCTGGTGCTCCTCGTTATCTTTATGTGAAGCATTCAAAATACATGGACTTAATCTATAAGACTGACTATGACTTATTAGATTTTGTTTTTGAAGAAGGACAATATGTTGAACCAATGACATATCTTCCAATTATTCCAACCATATTATGTAAGAACAATATTGGTGTTGCCGTAGGTTATTCAATGCATAATCAGGCATATGATCCTATTGATATTATTGACGCATGCAAAGAAGTTATTGAAGCACGAGCTGACAAGAAAGACAAGATTAAAACACAGATTCGTCCATATCTTAAGGGAATTAAGAAATCAAACTGGAGATATGAAGATGTAGCATGGTTTAATTATGGAGAATGGAAATTGAACCAAGCAAAAGATTTTATGAATGTAACAGATCTTCCTGCTGATGTATCATACGAAGATTTTGAAAAACTGTTAAATAAGTTTGAGGAAGAAGACTATATAAAAGGTTGGAAAAACAAGTCAGTGGATGGTGGAGTCAACTATGAGATAACATTCCCAAAGAAACAGTTAGCTATTGAAATGAAAAAGGATCGTTCAGGAAAACGTATAGCTAATAAGTTCAAATTGATTAAGCAACTACCTAATGATCTACTTTGGTTATTAGATGAAAACCATAAGTTGAAGTATTTCCAGAATAAGAATGAAGTAGTTGAGTATTTCGTAAATTATAGATTAGGAATCTATACAGAACGTAAGAAGAAATTAGTAAAGATTCTTGAAGAAAGAATTAAAAAGAATGACGAATTGGTAAAGTTTATTGAATTAGTATGTAAAGGAAAACTTAAGATTCGTAATAGGGCTAAAGCAGAAATCAAGATAGATATGGATGGATATAAACTTCCAATGGAATTGATTAGTACTCCAATGTCTAAAGTGACTATTGAAGAACGTGATGAACTATTGAAACAGAATCAGGAAATGAAAAAAGAACTTGAATATATCAGGAATACAACAGAAAAACAAATGTATTTGAATGATCTGAATAATCTAAGAAAAGAAATTGAAAAAGATTTTAAATAAGGAACCATATTAGGTTCCTTTTTTTATTTTTATATATATACAAATATATTATAATTATAATAGATGAAAACTGTTTTAAAACATGAATATAAACTAAAGAAAATTATTGCAGATAATTTAGAAAATGCAATTAATAATAGATATATTGAAATAGCTGATGACGAATATGAAAGAATAAATACAGCAATAGAATCTTATAGTAATGCAATACAAGAAGTATATGATAATTTACAAGATGTTGCATTTACTGAACCACAGAAATCTAAGTTATTATCTGATTTAGAAAAATTAGAAGCAGATATTTTAGCACTTAAACAAGATACAATATACACTATAGAAGATGGATTATATTTCACTGATGAAAATGGTAATATTGCTGCTAAATTAGATTCAAACGGATTACGTGCTGTTAATATTGGTGGATCAACTAGTTCTGGTGATATAACTGCATCTGACTATTAAAAAAATTAATTAATTAAAATGGGAAAAGTTAGAATAATACCTAACATATCTTATGTTTCAGATAACTTAGGAAAATTATTAGGAATTAATGTAAATATATCATCAGGTAAAGCAATTATAATTCGTAATGCTTCATTTGCATCTAATAATTTAGGACAAGTTGAATTTATGGGAAATGAAGTTGGTGATGAATTGAAAATTACTTCTACAGAAAATATAACAATATCATTCCCAAATAATCTTGAATATAAATATGATGCTAATGTTTGGGATAACTGGGAAACATATATAACTAATGAAACTTTAAATATTGCTTCTGGAAAAAGCATTATATTTAGAGGCAATTTAACTCCTAATGAAAATACAGGAATAGGAACATTTGCTATATCTGGTGATTGTAATGTATCTGGTAATCCATTATCACTTATTAATTATGGGAATATTTCTAGTTATGCATTTAAATATTTGTTTAAAGATTGTACATATTTATTAAATACAGAAGATTTAATATTACCTAATACAACTGCTATAAGTTGTTATGAAGGTATGTTTAAGAATTGTTCTTCATTAGAAACTGCTCCTATATTACCTGCAATTACATTAACCGAAAATTGTTATAAAGAAATGTTTTATAACTGTGAATCATTAAATTATATTGAAATAAAATCAACAACATTACTTGGTGAAAACTATTCTCTTAACTGGGTATATAATGTTGCGTCTGAAGGTGAATTCAAACAACCTACAAATATTTCTAATGCATTTAATGTAAATGCCATACCTATAGGATGGACAACTCCTATAGATTATTCTCAAATGTATTTCACAATTGAATCATTAGTAGATAATAATGAAATTAAAATGAATAGATCAGGTTCCCCAAATAATCCAACAATAGAATATTCATTGGATAATGGAGAAACTTGGACTACTAAGAATATAACGGGATCAACTACATTCGCAACAATTAATTCTGGAGATACTATAATATTTAAAGGAAATAATACGCAGCTTTCAATTGCATATAATAAATATAATTATTTTACTGCTACTAAAAATTTTAAAGTATATGGTAATGTAATGTCGTTATTAAATGGAGATGACTTCAAGACAAACTATGAATTCAATAGCAGTGTAACAGATCATTGTGATGGAATATTAAGATCGGGGGCTCTTGTAGATGCAAGTAATTTAATATTACCTGCGACTACATTATATGAATCATGTTATAATGGTATGTTCAGAGATGCAGGACATCTTGTTTATGGGCCAAAGTTATTGCCTGCTTTAGATGTTCCTCATGATGCATATAGTTCAATGTTTGAAGGTTGTGTAAAATTAGTTGAAGGTCCTGAAATTAACGCAATAACGGCAAGTGGTGACGGAGCATTAAATAGAATGTTCTGTATGAGTAGAAGCAGTAAAGTTACTTCTGCTATGACAAAATCTCCTATATTAAGAATAACAAATCCAAGTGAATATTCAAATGTATATCAACAATTGTTCTGTGGTAATGGAAATATAAATGAAGTAACGATACTTGCTGAGGGTACAAATTTAAGTTTTACTAACTGGTTAAATTATCATGGGGGTAGTGGTGTAATTAAGAAGTTGTCTAAAACAACTCTTACTAATGGGATTAGTGGAGTACCTTCAGGTTGGACAACGGAAACATATGTAGAATCTAATTTATAAGAAATAAAATATAAATAATTAATATAAATGAAAACTATACAATTACAAAAAGATAGCATTAAAGCTAGTCCATTAACATCAATAGAATCAATATATAATATATATCCTTTATTAAGATCATCTGAGCCAGTTGGCCCATGGATATATAATTTGAATGAAATAGAATTACCATATTCATGTAATGGATTAGATGGACATTGGGGTAGTATGAGAGGAGCCAATACTTGGACTTTCAATTCTACATTTACAATACATAAAATTCAACCAACATATTTATGGTTTACTTATGCTACGATTTATTCTACATTATACATTAATGAAGTTTTAGTAGGCACTCATACTGGAGGTTATAATGCATTCTTTTTTGATATAACAGATTATATTACAAAAGGAACAAATACAATAAAAATAATATTAAATAATCAAAGAAATAGTTCAACATATCTTCCTAAAGAAGGTGATTTTAATTTTAATGCAACACTTGGTGAAGTAAGATTATTGACTAGTCCAGTTTTACCTGATAAAAAATATGGATATGATGGTTTTCATATTACTTCAACAGTTACATCATCAGTAGCAACAATAACAATTGAAACATCAGTTCCTAATTATGCAGATATTATATGTCATATTAAAGATGGAGAATATAACTTTACAGCAAGAAAATTTGGAAAGGGTGTTATAACATTTGAAACAACTATTGATAATCCACATCTTTGGAATGGTAAATTAGATCCTCATCTTTATGATGTAACTCTTGAAATATATTATAATGGAGAATTATATCATAAATTAAATAGAGGATATGGATTTAGATATTATGAATATGTAATTAATGATACTGAAAAGGTTGGTACTGTTTCTGAACCATATACAGGTTTTTTATTGAATGGACAAAAATATTTACTTAGAGGTGTAAATACTCATCATGATTTAGTAGGAAAGGCTAATGCATTGGAACCTTTAGATGTTGATAATGATTTTGATATTATAAGAGAACTTGGTTGTAATTTCTTACGTCTTGCACACTATCCACACCCTAAACAAGTATATGATTATTGTGATAAATTAGGAATCATTGTTCAAACTGAAATTCCTTGGGTTAATACTGCAGAATCTACTTTAACAGATAATCAAAAAACAAGTGCACATGAACAAGTATATGATATGGTTATGGAACATTATAATCATCCATCTATTATATTTTGGGGTTTATGTAATGAGGTAACAACAGGTTCTGCAGCAAATACAAAAGTGTTCATGGAAGAACTTAGAACATATATAAGAACATTAGATACATCAAGATTGGTTGGTGGTGTTATGAGTGCATCAGGTTCTGCACCATCGTATTGGGGAACACCTAATTTAGATTGGTTTGGCTGCAACATATATGTTGGTTGGTATAGTGATCAAACATCAAATAATCCAACATCACAACTTAATAATAGAAAGACAAATTTCATAACAAACAATAATAAGCCATTTGCATATTCTGAATATGGATGTGGAGGTAATATGATATGTCATTCTAATGATCCAAGTTCAACAACAACAAGAGGTAATAATCCAAGACATGATATAGAATATCAAATGTGGTTACATGAAGGTCACATTGCAGCAATTAAAAATTTCCCAGAATTAATATTTAGTTCAATGTGGATGTTATTTGATATAGCAGTATATAATAGACAAGAAGGATACAAAGTATGTTTAGATGGAAGTGATATTGTTGTTGATGATGATAGATTTAAGTATCTTAATGATAAAGGATTAGTTGAAAGAGATCATAAGACAAAGAAAGATACATTCTATTTATATAAAGCATGGTGGAGTGATGAAAAGTTTGTACATATTTGTCAAAAGAATTATGTAAAGAATGTAGATAGAGTTATAAAATGTTATTCTAATGATGGTGATACATTCAAGCTTTATGTTAAGGGAATTAATGATGAATCTGAACAACTTATTGAAACAGTAACAGCAACAAATAATATTGTATTATTTACTGCAAGAACATTTACTGAAGGTGATATTATTAGAGTTGAGGGAGAAACAACAAGTGATTCATATACATTTACTACAAAATTCTTACATATTTGTCAACATGAAGTAATAGCAAACACATCTGGTGATAACAAAACAATAAAATGTTATTCTAATGATGGCGATACATTTAAACTTTATGTTAATGATGTTGAGATTGAAACTGTAACATCTACAGATAATGTAGCAACATTTACCCAAAGAAAGTTTTATGGAAATGATATTGTAAGAGTTGAAGGTGCAACATTAACAGATACATTTAAATTTATTTATCCTAAAAGATATTAATATATACTATAAAAACGAAATTAAATAAAAATGGATATGGTTAAACCCATATCCATTTTGTTTCTGATATTGTAGTTATTCGCATATTCTCCAAGCCTTGTGATATATATTCTTTCATTATTTGATGTACTTCATCACTTGTTTTTGCAAACACAGGTAAAGTATATTTAATTGTTTTTATAGTACCATCTTCCTGAAATATATCTTCTGCTACTTTAACTGCAAATATTTTACTATCTTCATACCATTCATTTGCTGCAGGTTTGAAACTTTTCATTAAACATATATCTTCAATTTCAATTCCTTTACCTATTTTATTAATTATTTTAATACTTGCTTCAGCGAAATGAACAGCTTCAGTAAAATATGTTTCTATAACTCTTTTATCTTTACCATGAAGATTAACAGTTCTATTTAATTTAATCTTAAAATACATAATATTATTTTAATATAATTTAATCTTAAAATACATAACCTCTATATATTTATCTTTAATTATAATTAAATTATTCACTAAATTCAACTACTTTTGATCCACCATAAGGTCCATACATCCCTAATAGTTTTTCTGAAGCACTTGCATCAAAACGTAAACTATCTTTTTTGAATAATATTTCTTTATCTTCTGCATCACTAATAAAACTGTTTCTATTCATAACAGACATATTATTTTTTTTAAAGTCTTTAGCTATTTTATTATCTTTAAATTTATAACCTGCAAGAATAAAATATTTAAATTTAGTAGCATCCCATTTATTCTTTGATAAGAAATCTTCAATTTTTTTTATCATTTCCTTTCCTTCTTCTTCAGTTAAAAATGGTTCTTTTTCAAGTCTCCCACTATCAGGTTCATATAACTTATCAATTTCAAAATGATCCCAGATACTTTGCATTTCTGGTGACATTGAATTATTAACTTTAGTATCCTTATTAATTACTAATTTTTCATTTATAATGTCTTTAAGGTTTTTCATAATATAAAATCTTTTATTTCTTTATATAATTTATCATTATATGCTTCTATATAATCAACAAGTTCTTGATACTTTATTCCTACTTCATTATATAACTTTGGATAATCACCTAACCTATCTAATACATCACATATTTTATTATTAAATTTTTGTTCCAATAAATCTAAACCTGGTTTGTATTTTACATTTTTATATTCAAGTGTTCCTTGAAAATATCTGCATAATACTTCAGAAATTTTATCCTGTTCCTTTTGTGATAAGTAATCAAACTTAGTATTTTTATTGATAATTAGTTTTTCTGTTATAAAATTAGTTATTTGTTTCATATTATTTATTTTAATTTAATATATTATCTAATTCATAAACTCCATCTTTAGGTTTGTTTGAAATAACATCAATTACTTTTTGTTCTATTTCTTCTAATAATTCAGGATTATCATTTAATAAATCAATGACAGCTTGCTTGCCTTGTCCAAGTTTTACTTCTCCATAACTGAACCAAGATCCCGATTTATGTATGATATCATATTCAATTGATTTGTCTATTATTTCTCCAAATCTATTAATACCTTTACCAAACACAATTTCAAATTCTGCTTTTCTAAATGGAGGCGCACATTTGTTTTTTACAACTTTTACTTTTGTAAGATTCGCTATAGCATCTTCTCCATCTTTTACTTGAGAAGACTTTCTAACTTCTAATCTTATTGATGCATAGAATTTCAATGCATTACCGCCAGTTGTTGTTTCAGGATTACCAAACATAACACCAATCTTTTCTCTTATCTGATTAATGAATATACATAAGCAGTTTGATTTTTTGATAATACCTACCATCTTACGTAATGCTTGTGACATTAATCTAGCTTGAAGACCAATTCTTGCATCTCCCATAGCACCTTCCAATTCAGCTTTAGGTATCAATGCTGCAACAGAATCAATAACACAAATACCTATTTTTCCTGAACTTATTAATTTTGTTGCAATTTCCAAACAGTCTTCACCACAGTCAGGTTGAGCAAACAATAACTTATCTACATCAACACCAAGATTTGCTGCATAATCTCTATCAAATGCATTCTCGGCATCTATGTAAGCAGCCTTAAGACCCATCTTTTGTGCTTCAGCAACTGCATGAATTGCAAGTGTTGTCTTACCGCAACTTTCAGGTCCATATATTTCAACTATTCTCCCTTTTGGGTATCCTCCAATACCTAAAGCAACATCTAAAGATAATGATCCTGAAGGAATAGTTTCAATATCCATAACTTCCGATTCTCCCAAAAGCATAACTGTTCCTTCCCCATATTGTTTTTTAATTTCCTTCAATACAGATTCTAATTCATTATCTATACCAAATTCTTTATCTATAATATCTTTCTTTGACATAGGTATTAAACAAAAATTTTAATTAACTATATTATATTTAATAATATAAATTAATTTTTATAAATATTATATAAATATAAATGAGAGAATTTTTTGAACTAGTAAATGAATATCCATTGACTACAGTATTTTTAGTTTTTGGTTGTTGTTTTATACTGCAATATATAGGAGAAGCTATTCATGGTCCTAAAAAAATAATCATTATTGATAATGATAAAAAGAATAAAAAATAATATGTATAAAAAAGAAACAACATGTAAATGTATTAAAGATTTAGAATTTGAAGATATTCAATTTCATAAAGGACGTGAATACCAAGTAGATATATATCCTCTATATTATCAAATATATCAAAACGGTGGATGGAATGATTATATATTTATGGAAGGAGAAGATAAATTTAATGAATATTTTAAAGAAATTAAATAAACATAATATTCATCTTCTAGACCTTTAAAAATTCACAAAATTTTCACAGTAATAAATTATATTAAAAACTAATTTTATAAGCTTAGAAGATGAATAACCGCTATCTATGAATGAATTTTAATATAGTTTATCATAAAAAATATTTTACATAAAATTAATGATTAGAGAACATATAAAAAATAAGGTTTATGAATGCGTTAGAAAAAGATTTTATGACCCTAAGATATTTAATAATTTAATAAGTATTTATCCTGATAATGGAGAAGATTTACTAATATATTCTGAAATTGGTTTTGATAGTTTAGATGTAGTAGAATTTATTTTATCATTAGAAGAAACATTTAAAATTGTTTTACCAGATTATTTATTTAATTCAGAAGTAACTTTAAGAATAATTATAGATTATATATATGAACAAAGAAAGAATATTTGAATCATTTAAAAACTTTAATAGTCATAGTGATGATTATTTAGGTGCATTTTTTATTAATTGTTTTAATGAATTTCCACAATTATATAGAGTATATTTTGATGAATTAGGAAATATTGTATATCATAATGGGATGAATTCATTTTATAATATTAGAAAAAATATTAAATACCGAGTTGATAGTCGTAAGACAATTATAGAAATTAATAAAGATAAAGAAAAATTAAATTTAGAAGTATTTAATTATTCTGCTAATGAATATTTTATATTAGGGTATTTTGAAAATATTCCTATATTAATTAATATTACATTAGGACAAGATGGTGAGATGGCAGATTATTATGAAGAGATATATACAACAAATATTGAAGTAGTATTTGAATACGTTAAAAAATATTTCTTTAAAGCTGAACATAAAAATAATACAGAATTTGGTATTGCAGCTTCTGATGCAACTCGTCAATTATATACTTCATGGTTTGAATATACACCTCAAGAAGTAGATATCAAAACAAATTATAATGATGATCTTCCTTATGATAGAATTTGTAATATATTAGAACAGGAACATAAACCAGAATTATTATTTTTTTATGGACCTGCAGGTACAGGTAAGACTACTTTTATAAAACATCTTATTGGAAAGTATCCCGATAGAGATTTTGTATTTATAGATGGATCATTATTATATGAATCGTCACAAGAAAAACTCATGACATATTTCTTAGAAAATCAGAACACAATATTTATATTAGAAGACTGTGAAAAAATATTAATGAGTAGAGAAGATGGATTTAATCCTGTTATGCCAATACTATTAAATATTACTGATGGAATTATCGGAGATGTTTTAGGAATTAAGATAATTTGTACATTTAATACAAATATAAATAAAATAGATGATGCATTAAAACGTAAAGGACGACTTTCACTAAAATATGAATTTAAGAAATTAAATAAAGATAAGGTTAAAAATATATTACCTGATGAAAATCAAGATATGACATTAGCAGATATTTATAATATAAAGATTGAAAATGATTATAGTAAAAAAGAAACTAGAAAAATAGGATTTTAATATTTATGGAAGAAAATATTTTATTAGGTAAAATAGAAAATGATAATAAAACTTGTTCATGGCCAACACCTGAACGTGAAGCTAAGACAATAGAAATTATCAATAACATGCAGCAACAAATACCGCAAGAATTATTAGATAATATAAAAAATTCTGATTTAATGAAAATAAAATCTAAATCTTTATATCAATGGGGTTTAGAAACTGCATTAACATTAGAAAATATTGATAAAGAAATTAATTTATTTATGATTGCTCAAGATCCAAAAACAGGAGAGATCACTCATATATGTCATTCTTGCGATACTGATGATCTTGAGAAAAGAATAGATAAATTAGTAAGAATGATTAATAATGCATGTTATGGGGTAAGAGAACATAATAATGAACCAGTTGCAAATGAAATATTTACTATTATAGCTAATGTTTGTGCTGCATATTGTGCTCAGTCTGAAGATACATTCAAAAGTTTTATGCATGTAGTTAAATATTTTATAGATATTAATAAAGAAGCAGAAGAAAAAACTAAAGAATCTCAAACATAAGATTTTTCATATTTGAACCTATAGTAAGATGCTTATTAGATGGATATACAATAACTTCAAATAATATTTCATTATTTTTTTGATGTATATCCATTATTTTGCATTTAATATCAAATTTTGGAAAAAACTCACAATCTGATTTAAATCTTACTTTTTTTAATAAAAGACTATATATAGTTTCTAATGATAAATCTTTTATAAATTTCATATTATATCTATATTATATATTATATTAATTTAAAAATAAAATAAATGGAACAAGAAGAACGTTTTTGTAGTTTTTGTGGTAAATCAATTAATGAAACAGATATTTTGTTTAGTGGTAATGATGGATATATTTGTGCAAATTGTCTAAAAAGATGTAATGATGAATTAGAAAAAAATTCAAGAACAGTAAATAGTCATACATTAGCAGGTGTACCTAAACCTAAAGAAATTAAAGAATTTTTAGATAAATATGTAATTGGACAAGATAAAGTTAAAGAACGAATATCTGTAGCAGTATATAATCATTATAAACGTATTAATACTGAAACAGAAAATGATGTTGAAATTGATAAATCAAATATACTAGTTGTAGGTCCAACAGGTTCTGGAAAAACACTTATTGCAAAAACTGTAGCAAAACTTCTTAATGTACCTTTTACTATTGGAGATGCAACGGTTTTAACTGAAGCAGGATATGTTGGTGAAGATGTTGAATCACTTTTAGTTAATCTTTATCAAGCTGCCGATTATGATGTTGAAAAAACAGAAAGGGGAATTGTATTTATTGATGAAATAGATAAAATTGCACGTAAAGGAGATAATGCTTCAATATCTCGAGATGTATCAGGTGAAGGTGTTCAACAAGGTCTTTTAAAACTTCTTGAAGGATCTATTGTTTCAATTCCTCCTAAAGGTGGTCGTAAACACCCAGATACTCCATTAGTAAAAATTAATACAAAGAATATATTATTTATATGCGGTGGAGCTTTTGTAGGTATTGAAGATAAAGTTAAGAATAGATGTAATAAACAGATAATTGGTTTTAATAGTCCAACAAAAAATGATTTAGATGAAACAGATTATTTAGATATGTTAAATCCAATTGATTTAAAGTCGTTTGGACTTATTCCTGAAATTATTGGACGATTACCAATTATTACTCATACAAATGAATTAGATAGAAATGCATTAATAAAAATTCTTAAAGAACCAAAAAATGCATTAATTAAACAATATAAAAAATTATTTTCTCTTGATAATGTAAATCTTGAATTTACAGATGAGGCATTGGAATATATTGTAGATAAAACACTTGAATATAAACTTGGTGCTCGAGGACTTAGAAATGTTATGGAAGATATAATGAATTCAGCAATGTTTAATAGTCCTTCATCAGACGTCAAAGAAATAATAGTTGATATTGATTATGTAAAGAATCAAATAGGGTAACTAATGTTACCCTATTTTTTATGTATATAAATTAATAAGTAATCATAGCAACAACATAGTAGCCAATGCTCTTATAGTTGCTGCCGATGGCGCCATTATAAGTATAGACGTAGTATGCGTTATAACTATCATACGCAGTAGAGCTCCAATAGTAGTGACTAGCTAACGAAGTAACACAATCAGTTGAATATATTGCAGAAATTTGTGCTAACTTAGTATTTATATCGTTACGTAAAGCAACTATCATACTCATTTCACCACCCGCACCAAGATACCAATCTCCTGCATTTGTTCCTACAGTATGATAGCGAGCACAACAACAAGCAGCAGGAGCATAGTTTTCATCTGAATTATTTGTTATTGATGTATCTGTCATCCATGTTGACTGTGCTGTAGCCGTAGCAAGAATCTTATCTGTTTTGTTTTTACCATCTATATCTGTTACTACATATTGGTTTGCTGTACCTAATACAGATGTATTCCATTCGTTATTTGCATCAAATACAGATGGAATTAAACTATATGTTTGTGTTTGCCATGATGTAGTTAGATAACCATAATTATATCCACCATGATGAGTATATTTTATATTAGCAATAGTAGATATGTTTATTCCACTATTACCCCAACCCATGTCTTGTACTGTTAATGATCCAGTTTCTGGTGTTGTATAGTTCATATATTTAAGTGACATAAAACGAGCAGGTTCATTCTCACCAAAGAATCCAGTTTTAGCAACGCAGATACCAATAGGAGTATAACCCAAGCTTGGATCTAATATAGTTGAATCAACTTTCTTTTCTCCATTAGCATTAGCATAAAGTATATCTAATATATTATATGATGGCGGTGCAATATATGTATTATAGTGTACTTCATTTTGTTGTTTACATAATGATACAGTTGGTTTACCTTCAGTTTCTGGAAATTCAGAACCAACTAAATATTCCTCATATAAAGAATGTTCAGAAAAATGTTTAAGATATTTCATATAATATTTGAATATTATTTATTTTTTTACTATATTAAATTTGTAATTAATTTAATAATTATAATTAAAAATAATCAATGATATTAATAATTTTTCTGAGTTGTAATCTTGATAAAATTATGTAAAAGTAAATAAGAAGTATATATGAAAATATCAAATGGTTCTAAAGATCGATGTCGACAAAAGTTTCAGTATAAAGGTATTGGTAAAATTATAAATAGAGTTTGTAATTTGTTTGAAAATGAAGATATTGAAGCCATTATATCTGAATGTATTTATGATTCAGATAATCCAATAATGTATAATGTTTTACTTTATTTAATTAGAGAAAATTGTAAAGATAGTAAAATTATAAATGAATTAAAAGATTTTCAATACATCTATGAATAAGATAGCACTTTTACTTTCAGGTGGTGTTGATTCTTCAGTTGCATTACATATACTTTGTTCAACTGGAGAAAAGCCTGATTGTTTTTATATACATATTGGTCCTGATGAGAAGGATTCATATAGTTGTACATCTGAGGAGGATATTGAGATGGCTTCAGCAGTTGCTGCAAAGTATGGGTGTAAGTTTGAGATAATTGATTTACATAAGGAGTATTGGGATAATGTAGTATCATATACAATGGATAAGGTAAAAAATGGTTTTACACCTAATCCTGATGTTATGTGTAATACATTAATTAAGTTTGGTGCATTTTACGATAAGGTTGGATATAAGTATGATTATATTGCGACTGGACATTATGCAACTAAAGTGGGATATGCAAATGGTAAATGTAAAGATGTACCAGATTGGGTAACACCTAATCATTTTTTACCAAGTGAAGTCGAGTGGTGGATTTGTCCTGCAAAAGATCCTGTGAAGGACCAAGTTGATTTTATTGCAAATATTGATACAAAGAAAATTCCTATTTCAAAGATTATATTTCCTATTGGTAATCTTATGAAGGATGAAGTTCGAAAGATTGCTGAGGAAAATCATTTAATTAATGCTAAGCGTAAGGATTCACAAGGTATTTGTTTTTTAGGCAAGATAAATTATAATGAGTATATTAAGAAGTATCTTGGTACAAATCCTGGTGATATTATTGATATAGATACTAATAAAAAAATAGGTATTCATTATGGACATTGGTTTCATACAATAGGTCAACGTAAAGGTTTAAATCTTTCAGGTGGTCCATGGTATGTTGTATTTAAGGATATAAAAACAAATATTGTTTATGTATCTAAAAATAAGGAATGTATGAATACAAATGAATTCTATATTAGAGATATAAATTGGTTAACAAAAAATTTATGTGAAAATATTGAAAATAATTCAAAATTTATTTGTGATATTAAATTTAAGGTTAGACATTCTCCTGAAGTATATAATGGAAAATTGATGTTAACAGATGAATCAAATATATTAAAAATTATTTGTGATACTCCTATGAAAGTTGCAAATGGTCAATTTTGTACATTATATGATAAAGATTATTATCATTGTTATGGAACAGGTGAAATGATTCAAAAAATACAAATAAATCAATAAAATATTATTATGAATAAAGAGAAAAAGATGCAAATTGCAAAAAATATAGCTAAGTCTATATTAATAGCATTAAAAAATGAAAACTGTTTTGATGCTTTTGTTACAAGATTTTATACAAAAATAAAATGCATCAATTATCTTTCAGATAATATTAGTAAATATTTTCAAAAAGGTAATTCTACATTAGTAAATTGGAATAAGAATACTTGGTTTGATATATTTGATGATAAAATAATTGTAGAAGCTTTAGTATTCTATATGACTGATTTTAATCTTAATAAAGAATTTGAAGAATCATAAATATATAAATTAATATAATGAAAAAATTTTTATTTACATTAATTTTATGTTTAGTATTAAGTTTTGGTTATACTGGGTGTAATAAACCTGACCAAAAAATAAAAGGATATCCTAAAGCCGTGTATAAAGGAGTTAAATGGGATATGGTACAAGTTAATGAAAGTATTTATACATTAGTTCCAGGAATTAATGTAGATAATTCAGTTAAACCAATTGTATTTAATACTAAGCATTTTAACGTTTCAGAAATAATGGAATAATATGATTGAAAGAATAGAGGAACGAGTTAGAAATATGATGAATCCGTTTTATACGGTTATTCAATTAATTAATGAAAATAGTAATGGACGTCTATCTGATGAAAATCTTTTGAAATTTATTAAATCAAAAAATATGCAATCATCAATGGATACGTCCATTACTTATTTAATTGATATGTCTAAAATTATTGATGAAAATCTACCTGAAAATTTCGATATTAATAAACTTTTAGATAAATCAAAATATTATAGAAAAAATTAATATAATTTAGATATTTGTACTATATTTAAATATGAAATAAATTTCATAAATATTAATGAAATATAAATTTAAAGAAATTGATAATATAATTAATATATTAGATGGAGATAATGTAATTGCAAAATATATAATAGATTATCATTGGGTAGAAAAAAATATATCCGTAAAAAACGATATAATAAGTATACGATTATTTAATAGATTAAAAGGTTATAGAGATTGTATAATTAAATTGAATAGTGATATAATACAGAAAATTCCAGAAAATGAAAAATAAACAATTCATATATACAGAAAAGGACGCTGAAAAAATGTTCTTTACGTCTGATACACATTTCTGTCATGAAAATATTATTAAATATTGTAAGCGACCATTTAAGACTGTAGAAGAGAATGATGAAGAATTAATCCGTCGTTGGAATGAAAAAGTTCCTAAGGATGGTATTGTTTTCCATCTTGGTGATGTGGCATTTGGAGATCCTGACCGTGTTGATAATATTCTTGAACGTCTTAATGGTACAATTTATTTAATTATTGGTAATCATGACTGGAGAAGAATCGTATCTCAACATGCATGGAGATTTGAAAAGATGACTCAGCAAATTAATATGAAAATCGGTAAGCGTCATATTATTTTGAATCATTATCCAATGCTTGCGTTTTCAGGAGCATGGCGTGGCGAAGATGCAACATATCAATTATTTGGACATGTTCATACATCTCCATATACTGATGAAGGTCTTGACCAAGCTCGTATGAAAATGTTGTTTACTTCTCAATATGATGTAGGTGTCGATAACAATGATTTTACTCCAGTATCATGGAAAGAGGTCGATAAAATTATTAATAATCAAATGATGAGTTTAGGAATGTGTCGTAATACTATTTAATATGAATAAGAAAATTGAAAATTTTAAAGAATGGTTATATTTGAAATATAATGCATCAAAAGAATATGGTAATGTTGAAGAGTGGAATATTTGGGAAATTGTAATTGATAAATTTAATGAAGTATTTGATGAAAGCTGAAGATTATAAAATAATTAATAATGGACTATGGATTTCTGAGAAGGAATTAAATAGATTATTGAAAGAAAATATTAAGCTTAGAGATGAATCACCTGATTGGCAAATTAAAAAGAATTGGATGCATCAAGGTGCGGAATATATTTGGTTTAATCCGTGGAATAGACATTTAAATGGTCGTATAGGAATATTACAAGAACTAAAAAAGAAATATGACGATAATAAAGTAAGATAAAATTTTTAAAGATAAACAATATATACTTTAAATAATTAAATATTTATTAAAATAAGTATTATGAAAAAAATAATTATAATTTTACTTTTTATATTAGTTACACTTACTTCGTGTTATAAAATTAATTATCAGACTCGTATTGTATATGATGTATGTTACCCTGATACAACAATTCGTTATGATACAATAGTAAATTGTATATATGTTGGAGATGTTATTTCAGATAATCTTTTAAACATAGATACTACATCTGCGGTAAAACTTTATTCATATAAAGGTAGTAATAGTATTAGTATTAGACCAGGTAATAACTATATAATGGAGACAACTGCACCAATTAGATTATATTATTATAAAAGAATTAAATAAAATATGAATAAAATTTATGTAATATTATAATGATTTATTGTAGCTTAACAGATAATATTAAATGTCCTAAATGCGGATCTTATCATGTTTATATTAAATCAGGAATGATGACTGATTTATATATATGTATGGATTGTGGATTTGAATCTCGAGATATTGAAAATGGGTAGACTTAAGTCTACCCATATATATTAGATTTAATTCCAATTTAATTTTTCTATTTTATCTTTAATATTTAAATATCTTTATAAAATTGAATCCAATTTTCTGGTTCATCTTCAACTTCTTGTAAAAACTCTTCAACTTTATCTAATGTTAATACAATAGCTTTAGCAAAATTATCTGTTTTTAAATCACAATAAGGGTCATCATCATAATTTATTGCACCAATTTTACCTATCCAAAGTTTCCATGTTTTTTCTTTATCAACATAACCTAACAAGAAATGAATAAATATATTCTTTTCTTTATCTTCATGTTTATATTCTATTTTCTGATATTGTTCACCATTATTAAGCCATGTTACTTTTTTATCTGGAGATTTCCAAATAGTAAATTTTATATTGCCACGACGTGTGGTTTTCTTTTCATCTTCATCAGATTCTCTAATGTATTGTATGATTGATTTCATAAAAATTATCTATCACCTTCTTTTTCATCTGGAGCTAAACGAACTTTAAATTCAATACTATCGCCAACTCTTGTTAAATCTTCTAAACTACGTAATGCTGATGTGATAATATGAAAACGATTTTCATCAGCTTCTAAATCAAATTTAATTGCTTTAGCACCTTCACGAATACAATTACAAAATTCATCTAATTCATCAACATTACAAAGTATTGTTCCATTAGATTTATATCTTTTTGCTTCTCTACGTTCAGATATTAATTCTTTAATATTTTTCATATTTTACTAAATTGTATTAAGTAACATGCAGAGTTATCTTCTCTTACGGTACCAATAATATTTTTTTTACAGTTATTAAATTTTTTTTCTTTTATATAGTATTTGCAATTAATGCATTTATCTTCCATTTTATTTATCTAATCATTATATTTGATTATATATTAAAAAATAAACATTTTAATATTTTTTTATAATGATTTATAATATTAAATTGTAAAATTTGAATCTGCTAATATATAATTTAATTTAGTTTCATATTTTTTACTAAGTTTTTTCATTGTAGCATTATCATTATTTGTAATGAATTCAATCATCCCATCAATATTTTTTATAAATTTATCGATTTCTTTTTCATTAATATCAAATTCAGCATCAGTTATAATAACATTTATAAGATATTCTTTTGTATGATCTTTCATATATTCTAATAATTGATGGAAAGGCATTGTTCCACCTCCAACATTAGTTTTCTTACCAAATTGAATTTCTATCATACTAGTATCAAATGCATATATCTTAAATGTTACATCATCAACAATAGTTTCTTTAGAATATTGTTTCTTTAATGATTCAGCTATTGTATATAATGCTTTAAATACATTATTTATTGAACTACCCATTGAACCAGATCTATCAATATAAAATGCAACATTAATTGTAAATTTTTCTTCTTTAATTTTTCGTCCAGGTTGAATAGGTTGTCCATATTTTATAAATCCTGAACCACGTTTAACTCTTGAATATGTTGATTGATATTCACGTTTCTTTTGAAATACTTTCTTTTTAACAAATGTATTAATAGATGAATTCATTTGTTTATTCCAACCACCTATTCCATTATTTGTATTTGTAGCTAATCCAGATTCTTTAAGTTCTACAGATTTTTTACACTTAGATATAAATGTTCCTAAATCACCACTTAATTTATTTTTATATTTTTCAATTATTTTATCAGCCTTTTCTTTAATCTTTTTTAAATCAGCATCAGATAATTTAGCTTCTTTATGACCTTTACCTGCTTTATGTCCTTGAGCTTCTTTATTACCTTTTTGATCGTTTCCTTGACTTTCCTTACCTTGACCTTCTTTACCTTGACCTTCTTTACCTTGACCTTCTTTACCTTGACCTTCTTTACCTTGACCTTCTTTACCTTGACCTTCTTTACCTTGACCTTCTTTACCTTGACCTTCTTTACCTTGACCTTCTTTACCTTGGCCTTCCTTACCTTGACCTTCCTTACCTTGACCATTTTGATTATTTCCTTGTTCGTCGTTTTCTTGTTCTTTATATTTAGGATCCTTTTTTATATCATCTATTTTATTTAGAAGTTTCATATATAATGTGTATTGAGTATCGACTTTACGATCATATTTAATACCAAATTGTTCATATATATATTCTGGTGTAATTAAATTATCTGGCATATCTTTTTTACGATAATATGAAAGATAATCATTAATTATACAATCAGATGCATAGTTTAATAATTTATGATCATATTTATCTTCACCATGTTTTTCTTTTATTTTATCACCAACTGCAAATGTATCCCAAAGCTGATGTAAACATTCATGATCATATATAAAATCCCATTGACGAATTTTTTCTCCAATACGTCCAGGACAATTTAGATATATTAAATGATCTGGTGTAGTATATGCAATACTATTATCATCAGGATGTAAAAATCTTACAAATTCAAGCATATCATAGAAGAATATATCATTATCATTATCTGCACTATCATTGATATATTCTAATGTTTTAACTCTGAAATTTTCTTTATGATCTATTTCTGAAATTTCAATAAGACTTTCTTTTACATATTTAAAATCTTCATCATTTAAAAGTGAACTCTTTATTTCCATTATATTATTTACCTAAATATTTCTTTAAATTATCACGTATTCTTAATGTATATTTATCAGCTATAGAATGACGATAAGGATGAATTTTTTTACATTTTTGTTCATAATATTGTAAAACATATTGTAAAAATTCCTTTGGTTCTTGGTCTAAATACGTTTTTAATTTTTCGTATCTACCCCATGGCATATCAAATCTACAAAAATCCCTAATATCTTTCTCATCAAATTCTTTTTTATTTTGACGGTTTTTACGTAATTTATCTAATATAACTAATTGAATATCACGAATTTTATTAATTGTAGTATCGTATTTTACCATGTAAGGTTCTTTTTCTGATTTAGAAAATGCCATATTAACACATTCATAATCATGACGAAGTTCTTCATCAGTAAATTCCTTTTTACGAACTGTCGTATTTTTATTAATACGAAGGCCTTCTTGTATATAGTTAGTTATTTGTTTCATTTTATCCTTTTACCTTTGCTAATATTAAACCTTGTTTATTATACATTGATTTTATATAATTTTCAGTTGCTTTACTATTATCCTGATGATTAATTAAAAGAAATTCGCCTTTTATAAATTTTTCCCAATAATAACCTGGTGAAGCTTGATAATTTCCATTGTCTAATTTTTTTAACCAATAAAATTTATCGTCATCATCTGAATCTCGTTTAATCATAACTATTGCTTCTTCTGGAGATTCAGCATAATCATCAATAGGTTGATCTTTACCTATTGAATGATAATATTGTTCATCAGTATTTTTTATTTGAATATTTAAACCACCTTCAATATGTTTTTTTATTTTAGTATTTTTATTAATACGAAGGCCTTCTTGTATATATGATGTTATTTGTTTCATACAAATTTATTGATATAATTCTTTATAATAAGGTTTTAAATTAGATATTGGTTTTGATATTGTTCTATAAGATACACATCCATGTTTATAAATTTGTGAATTTTCATCCTTAATTACAAAATGTATACCATCATTAATAGCTTTATTATATTCATGAGAAAGATCAAAATCAATATAGTATGATTTTTCTCCAGAAGGATTAATATATTCTATTGTATTTAATTGAGGTACAACACAAAACTGATAAAAATCATCATCAGTATTAAAATACATTGTATTTGATTTAATTTTCTTAAACATAAATTTATAGTTATTTCCAATTTTTAGGATGTTCAGTTTCCCATACACCCCTACTTGGATTTGATAATATATTTCTTATTTTTAAATCTGTAAAAAGTTCATGATAATGTGAAGGCGTATTTCCTTTTACTCCTTTAACAACATCTTCCTTTTTAGAAGGTCCATTATAATATAAATAACAATAGAATGAATACCAATTAACATTATTACCATATTTAGTTTTACGTTTACTATATGGATAATTTGAATTTCTATTGTTAAGTTCTTTTAATTTATCATCAATTAATTCATCTAATTCAGGAATATCACAAGTTGTATATAATTTAGAATCTTTTAATTCTTCATCACTATAAACATGTTTATCAAATTTAAGATTTTTATTAATTTTTAACCCTTCTTTTAAATATGTATTAATGTTTTTCATAATTTAAATTATACCCATTCTTCAATAGGTTTTGCTTCTAATTTTCTAGTTTTCTTATTAGGAACTATAATATTACGTTTAGATAATTTAGCAAATTCAGTTGAATAACTAGTTACTTGTAATCCAAAATGAGATAATAAATCAACTTTAGACATAGGACCTTCATTTAATAAGTATTCCCACCATTGAGCCCAAAGATATTTTTCTCCATTCTTTTTGGTCATTTTATATTTTGCATTAGTATCGTCTACACTCATTTTTTTAAATTTTGTATCTTTACTAATGCTAAGACCTTCATCTATAAATTCAATAATGTTTCTCATAATTGTTATTAATCTTCTTCAGGATCTGAATATCCTTTCTTTTTCCATTCTTCATTTTTCTTAAATTTAAATGTTATACCGTCAGCTTCAAATTTATTGATTATTCTTTCTAACATTTCAGCATTACAATCATCAGAATCTACAATTGCTCTAATATTTTCTTCAGATATTCCATATTTAACGCCGTCTTGTTCGATATATCCAAATTTCATACCTTGCTTTATGGCAGTTTTAATATTTTCATCTACCATGTTTATATCTTTTGATTTACGACCACTTCTTCCTGATGATTCTTCTTTTTTATCATCATTTTTTGAATTCATAAAACTATATATATCGTCTGCTAATTTTTTAACATTATTTTCTTGTGTTCTAGTTAAATCTTCTTTAATTAATCCTTCAAGACGATCTAAATAATCTTCTGCATCAAAATAGTCAGTGTCACCATCTTCTTTCATTTTATAAATGAATTTAAATATTTTTTGCTCAACTTCACGAGGATTTTCAAATACTTCTGCATTATCTTCAAATTTATCAATTAATTCTTTAGATAATTTTTCATCCCAATTTTTATGTAAATATTTAAAAGCATCTTTCCAAGAATCCCCACCAGTTTCCCAAACAATAAGTGGTTTGAAACGTGAACGTAATGGACCAGATAATTCATTAACTGCACCATTTTCTGATTCAAAGTTACCGGCAGCGCCAACAAAGAAATTATCGAACTTACGACCACAAATTTCATGTTCTAAAACAATAGGCATAAGAGCATTCATTACATCAGGAGCTGCCTGATTCATTTCATCAAAGAATAATAAGAATTTTTTATTAGGGTTATCTTCCATTATTTTAGCCCATGCAGGCATTGCCATTTCTTGTACAGCACCCTTTTTACCTTGAACAGGAATAGGAATACCACCAAGGTCAGATGCAACAGCTTTATCAAGATAAACAGTAACTACATCTCTTTTAAATTTACTAGCTAAATTTTTAATAATTGATGTTTTACCCCAACCTGCTTCTCCAATAATAAAGAAATCTTCTTCAGTTTTAAACTTCATAAGAAGTCTTTTCATATTCTTACTAAGATTCTTTTTGTCTATTTCTTCGGCAGCATCATCATCTTTAGGTTCATTTACACCCCATTTTCCACCTTTTAATCCATTTTTTTCAGCTTCTTCACCCTGAACTTGTTTTAAATTAGGTTCTTTACTTTCAATAAAAAAAGAATATAAATTTTTCATTTGTATTAATGTTTTATATTTTATATATATATATTAAAAATAAATAATATACTTTATATAAATAAAGAATGAATGATTTAAAATCATTCATTCTTCAACATCAGAGACCAATAAGAAAAATTTCATTAATTCTTCCATATCATTTACATATGTAGCTATTGCATTAGTTCCTGCTATATTTTTTACTAAGTTCATTGTTGCATCAAATGATTTAATATCGTGTTTTTTCCATTTTTTACTATATAATACAACAAATATTACTTTATTAACTGATGTACCATACATATTAGCTAAATGAGCAGAATGAATAACTTCAGCAATAGAATATGTACCTAACATTTCTTCGGTAATAACATATAGATGAACTCCACATTTATTATTTTTTTCATCTTCTTCAATTTCTTGACATTCAGGAGTCCAATCTTCCACTACAGGATTAAAATATGGGATTTTATGTTCTTCTAATAATGGAATCAATTTATCTCTCCATTTACTATTATTACATGTACCACCTAAAAACCATTTATCGTTCTTATTTTTCTTCATATTAATGTTAACTACATATAATTGATTCACCAGGAGCAAAACCTTCATTTGTACGTTTTCCTCCACATGTAGGACATACCAAAATTGATGGAGCAATAACATTTCCACATTTTGGACATACCCACCCTTGTCCAGAATTCAAATCAATTTGTTTTCCATTATCAATAATCATATCGAATTTTTCTTCCATAATATTTTATTTATATTTATTTTTTATGTAATTCTCTAAATACAATATCAATACCTGTTTTAATTTTTTCTTCTTGATAATTCATACCTAACTGTACTGCAGAAGCAATAACACTTCTTAAATTCATTGATTTATTGGAACAACTTTTATAAAGCGCTTCCATATTATTTTTTAACTCCGAATCTAACATATTATATATTCTTATTTTTTAATTTTATTAAAATGTTCCGATATTCGTTTTATTTGTTCAAAACTATATTTAATTTCATCAGCAATTTTTGTTTTATCTGATAAGAACTTAAAATCTTCTTCATATAAATGTAATGATGCAACATTCCAATATAAATAACCTGGACATATGTCATTATCCATTTCTGAAATTAGTCTATTAAGTATCATTGTAAAAATTTTACAATGCCATAATGAATCCATTGTATATTCGCAAGCATTATTTGAACGCATATTAACAATATAATCAAGTTTTTTAGTATCTTTATGATATATAACTTGCATTCCAATTGTACATATCATATCATCATTATAATATTTATCGGGATATAACATTGCTATATATGCTTGTCTTGTGTCAGGATCTTCTTTTATTTTATTAACAACATAATCAATTTTATCTATCATTAATGGTTCATAATTATCTATATACCATTGTTCATCAGTAACATGATGATCATGATAAACAATATATCCAGTTTCACTTATAAAACTTGCATTAACAATTTCAATGAATTTTTGATTTGTTCGTTTATCAAACTTAAATTCTTTGTTTTGATATTTTTTCCTTAATTCTTTTTTAATATCTTCTTCAGTCAATATTTTCATTAGCATCAAATACTTTAATTTTTTCATTTGAATCTTTTGTCATATAAGATTCTTTAATTATGTGATCTTCTGCAATATGATATATATGATTAATAAATTTTGTCCAAAACTTACTAAATTTATTATTTAATTCTTTAATAATAGATTCATTTGATTTTTTATTATTGTTTAACTCTCTATATACATCACAGAATTGTTCTTTATATTTTTTTGATTTTATTATATTATGATAATTTGCATAAATAGTTTTATAGTTAAAATATATTGATGTTTCAGATATATCTTTTATTGCATCTTTTATATTTTTATATTTTTTATTTTTTAATTCACCATTTAATTGTCCTATATATGCTATTTGTTCATCTTTAAATAAATGATATATTATATCTTTACAACAATGTTTTATAAGATCTTCATTTTCTTCATGATTACTTATTATATTTGCATTTTGTTTATTTGCTCTATTAAATAAAGAATAATCAAATCCTGATTTTTTTATATGAATATAATCATCATAAGCATGTATTAATTCATGCATAATAATTGAATATATATTATCAACATTTGTTTTATCAAAAAATAAATTAATTTCTATAAAATCAAATTTTTTAGTATTAAAATCATATCTTATTTCATTATAATCATCATGACCATCTGATGATATATATCCACCTTCGCCATCTTCATATTTTTTATCATATTTAATATGTAAATAACATTTATCAAAAAACTTATTTTGCATATTATCAGGAATACTAATAATCATATTATTATCTCCCAAATGTTCTTTCAAATAGTCAAAAATATGTTTTGTTACTTCTTTACATCCATTAAATATTCCTAATGATTCTAATAAATTTCCATATATTAATATGGGAGAATTTTTATATCTTTCAATATTGCATTCTGTTATAATTAAACTATCAATATAATCAAAATTATAAGAATAATTTTTTATATAATTATTTAATTCTATCATAATCTGTTTTATTATCTCTATTTTTTCCTATATGGTACCCATCACAAAACAGACATTTATAATATGAAAAATGAGTATTATGTTTTGCTCCCATTTTTTCTGCCGACTTACGAGCAGTTTCAATAGTATTATACATTACTTTAGGTTTACCCGTATGTTGATTAATATGACTATTTATTGAAAATGCTCCCCATGCATTTCTAGTTATAAAGAAATTTATTATAACTCTTTTACGTTTTACTTGGTCCAAAAACCATATCCAAAAATTTCTAAATTTTATTTTAGCCATAGTTTTTTTGTAACATTTTAATTTCTTCTGTAATAACTTTTAATTCTTCAGTATAATTAGGATCTATCCACTTAAATCTATGAACAAACAATTTACTTCGATTTTTTTTATCTATTTTACCTTCAGTATTAAATCCATAATTACACATATTAAAAATAATTTGTGTACATTCCATGTCTTTACGGGTTTCTATATGGCAATCTATAATACCAATATTGTCTGCTTGTATTTTTTGTAATTTTTTTAATACTTCATTTGGTGTCATTTTATTTCTATTTCATATATTTCAAATTCTCTATCTGGGAATTGTTTTTAAGCATCAATGCATGTATTTTAAATTTTAATTTTATGTGCATATTTTTGTAGATCATTTATATCACGTTCTTCAATAAATATTTTTGTAATTACATCACAATTTTTAATTCTATGTATTAAATCATTTTTAAATTCTTCTTCATCATCATATTCTTCAGTATATGTCCATCCGCCAATATTCCAAGGATGTTCCAAACAACTCCAAAATGAAGGGTCATCAATATTTACATAATTTTTAGGTAACCCATTATTTTCAAACATTAAATATTCAATACAATAAATTTTCTTCATTATAATATTTTAGATATAATTTTGTATTTCTTTGCTTGTTCAGCAGTAATATACCAATCCTTTTTACATTTATATATCTCATCAAGTTTATCATCAGGTATTGCAGTATTTTCTTTATAAATGTTCCACATTATTTTATGCAATCGTTTGCATTCTTCTGCATTTTCTTCAATATCTTTAATTTTACCAAATGTTCCACCTGCTAATGTATGATACATAAATGTTGTTGAAGGATATGCAAAACGATGTTCATAATCAGCAGCTAACATTATAATTGTACCTGCACTCATTATTTTACCAACGCAATAAATATTTACTTTATATTCATCTTTTAATGATTTTATTTCATCATATATTGATAACATATCATAAATATATCCACCAAATGTTGATAAATAAATATTAATAGATGGACGTATAATTTGTGCTTCGATGCCAACTGACATTAATGATGCAACATTTTGATCTACAATATCATCATCAGCACTTTTAATTTCATTTATTTTATCCACAAGAGTTTGCCACATTTCTTCGTCAACATCTCCTTTAAGATATATATTATGTATTTTAGTATCAAATGTTTTAATTGTAAATTCTGGCATTATATTATTTTATTTATTTTTTAATATATTCTTCTATATTTTGATATTTGTTTTTTATTTCATTATATTTTTCAATATTAATTTGATTTAAAGTTATATATCCTTTATTAATAAACTCTTCCATGAGTGGCCATGCAACTTCTTTGGCTGATGGTCTAGGAGAACCTGTTGTTCCTAATGCCCGTAAATTAAAGAAATTACACCAGTCTGTATCAAATGCAGTATGTACTGAACAAGTCTTTGTATCAAGAGGAAGTATTAAACTACCCTTTTGTGCAGTCCAATTCTTTTCACCAAATTGAGTAGTATTCTTTATATAAGCATATTCACATGCCATATTAGCAAACATCCAATAATCAACTTGTCTAAATATATTATCATTGCCATTTGCTATAGCTGCACACATTTCAATAAATGATAATTGTAAATCTTTATTATACAATACTTCTTTTTCTTCATCCGTAAACCAGATTGGTTCAATAATGTTTAATTCAGCTCCAAATTTTTCTTTTGAATAATTACAATAACGTGTTGATTCTTCTGCTATAGATTGTACTCTATGTCTATTAATATCTCGAGCAACAGCAAGATGATATGTAAATTCAACTGTATGTCTTTTAATATGTTCTTCCATTGGTGGAGTCATCCATTGTAATACCGATTCTTTTAAAGATTCTTTTTCTGATTTATATTGTCCCATATATTTCAAAATTTCAAAATCTTCATTTTCAACAATAACTCTCCAATTTGTAGTTATAAAATAAAAATGAGCAGATGCCTGTGTTTTCATTCCGTATCCTTTAATTTCAACATCAACAGTCTGATTTATTGTTTTTTCTTTAACAATAGAATATTTATTACTTTTAAAAAATCTAACTATATCTGTTTTCCAAATATATTGAATGTCATCTAATGGAGTACCTATAGGAATAGTTAAATAAACCGTTCCATGTTCTAACATTGCACCATGTTTTGCTTTCATTAAATTTTCTATAAATAACTGATATGATGTATCTGTAATTTTATCTTCTGATTTATAACAATTACGACCGCATATTTCAATATGCTTAAACATATTTACTAATAAATCTCCACTAAAATTTTGTTCAATTATTTTATATTTAGGTGTTATTATATTCATTTTGATTTATATATTATAATTTTTTGCTTTTATATAAAATAAAATTTTATTTATTTTTTTATATTTAGGTATTATTGGTTGTGTTTTCCACCAATCATTAAGATCATAATAAATAAAATTGAATATTGTGGAATATTCAATTATAATAGTTTTATTATATAATACCCATCTAGAATTACTTTTTATATAACTAAATGGATTAATCATTGTAAATAATTAATTATTTTTATATAATATAGAACTTATGTAATATATTTTTACTAATATTTTAAAATAATTTACAAAAAAAATAAATTTATATGTTAAGACGTAGACTATTATTTGCACATGCATTAATACCTGCTCTTGTATCTCCTCAAAGGAAACAATTAACTTATAATACTTCTGAACAAGAATTAATAACAAGTGGTACAGTAAAACATGGTACTTTATATTATAAGTTAAATAATGGAGAATATTCTTCAGTTATTCCAAAAGGAACTGATGCGGGTACTTATAATGTTTATTATAAAGTTATTGGGGATGAACATTATGAGGATATTGAAGAACAATTGTTAATATGTACAATTAATAAAGCCCAGTTAAATTATACAGAACCAACACCTTTATCAATTGTATATGATAAGACAGAACATGATTTAATAACTCCTGGACAAGGTGGTTCACCGGGTACTTTTTATTATAGAAAAAATACTGATACTTGGAATACATCAATACCAAAAGGAACTGATGCGGGGTATTACCCTGTTTCTTGGAAAATTGATGTTAATTCAAATTATTATGGGGTAGAACCACAATCATTTGAAGTTTTAATTGAAAAGGCTAATCCTATATTAGGAACTATTACACCGCGTACTTTAACTTATAATGGTAACGCTCAACAATTAATTGATTCAGTAACTACAACTGGTGGCTCAGTTGTTTATTGTAAAGATAATCAAAACGGAACATATACTATAGATATTCCTACTGGAACTGATGCTGGAGAATATACTGTTTATGTTAAAGTTTTAGGAAATAGTAATTATAATAATAGTGAAATAAGTTCAGTTAATTGTATAATAAATAAAGCAAACATAACAGTAACTGCACCTAAACCAACATCAGGTTTAATTTATGATGGGCAATCTAAACAGTTATGTAGTGCAGGTACAACAAATTTCGGTACAATATTATATAAATTAAATAGTACAGGTACATATTCAACTATTATACCAACTGCTACAGAAATAGGAACATATACTATTTTTTATAAAGTAAATGGTAATTCTAATTATAATGATTATGCTGAACATTCAATAACTGCTCAAATTTCAGATAAGATTGTACCTGAAGTTACTCCTCCACAAGCAGTAAGTACAATGACTTATAATGGATCTTCAAAAACTTTATTATCTACTGCAGCAACTACAACTGGAGGTACAATACAATATAGTTTAAATTATGGTAGTAACTGGAGTACATCAATACCTAAAGCAACAGATGCAGGTACATATAATATCTATTATAGATCTTTAGGTGATGATACATATGCGACTGTTGAAGGAACTGATATGTATGTAACTACAACTATTAATCAAGCTGCTGCATTAAATAGTGCACCAACACGTAAATCATTAACTTACAATGGTTCTGCACAATATTTATGTAATGCAGGTTCTACTAATAATGGCACAATGGAATACAGTTTGAATAATAGTACTTGGTCAACAACAATACCGACAGGAACTAATGTATCATCATATACTATTTACTATAGAGTTCAATCAACAAATAGTAATTATTATGGAGATAACGGAAGTATATCATCAACTATTAATAAACGAAGTGCATTGAAATCTGCTCCAACATCTAAATCATTAACTTACACTGGTTCTTCTCAATCATTATGTGGTGCAGGATCAACATATTCTGGAACTATGGAATATAGTTTGAATAATAGTACTTGGTCAACATCAATACCTACAGGTAGTAGTGTACAAACATATACTATATATTATCGTATAACACAAGGAGTAGATAGTAATCATAGTACAGTAAGTGGAACAAGTTATAAAATAACATCATATATATATAACCCAGGAACAACAATTTATGTTTATCATAATGGATATGGATTATCTGATGTTACAGTTCAACAAGGCAGTACAACACAAACAACAAATTCAGGTGGATATACAACATTTACAGGGTTAAATTCAAATCAATCTTATTATTATTCATTATCTTATAATAGTCATTCTTGGGGTGATTATGTAACTGGTAATGAAGATAAAACATATGAATTTGATGATGATTATGACATTTACGGAACAACAACTAAAACAGTTAGTGCAGATACAACATCTGTAACATTTAGTTATGGTTTAGATTATGGATGTTCATTAGGATGGACTGCACAATCAGATACAAATGCTGTTAGTGTATCTAATTCTAATAATGTAACTAATTATTCATTAAATCAATCAGGTAAATCTGTTACTATAACATTCCCTGAAAATACATCATATGATAATACATCTTCTCATAGTATAACATTATCTTACCATTATGATTCTATAACATTTACAGCAACACAATCAGCAAAAGAACATATATATAGTTTACGAGTTTCACCTTATTCTATTGATACTTACTATGGTAGTAGTTCTGATAGTTTATCTTCTGTTTATTTATATATTGATGGAGTTAAACAAAATACAAATATTAAGAATAGTTGTACTTTAAGTACTGATGTTAATTGGATTACAATAAGTGGAACTAGTTGGACAATAAGTTCATATAGTACTTATGAATCAACAAGAACTGGAACAATAACAGTTTCTTATAACTATGGTGGAAAAACAGTATATGGTTATATTGATATATCACAAAGTGGTCCAGAACATACATATAGTTTAGAAGTTTCACCTTATTCTGATAGTTATTTATACAATGGTGGGGCTCGTGGTTTATCTTCTGTTTATTTATATATTGATGGAGTTAAACAAAATACAGATATTAAGAGTAATTGTACTTTAAGTACTAGTCAAAGTTGGATTACAATAAATGGAAGAAATTGGATAATAGGTTCATATGATACTTATGATTCAAGAAGAAATGGAACAATAACAGTTTCTTATAACTATGGGGGAAAAACAGTAAATGGTTATATTGATATATCACAAAGTGGTCCAGAACACCATTATAGTTTAGAAGTTTCACCTAGTTCTTCTAGTGTTTACTACAGTAGTAGTTCTGGTAGTTTATCTTCTGCTTATATATATAGTGATGGAACTAAACTAAACACAAACGTTAAGGATAGTTGTACTTTAAGTACAAATCAAAGTTGGATTACAATAAGTGGAACTAGTTGGACAATAAGTTCATATGATACTTATGAATCAACAAGAACTGGAACAATAACAGTTTCTTATAACTATGGTGGAAAAATATTAACCGATGATATTAGTATATCACAAAGTGGTCCAGACCATACATATAGCATTAGCTGGGTTAATTCAAGTGATAGTAATTATACAATTGATTCAGCATCAGCAGGTACAAGTGGAACTGGTAATGAATTTAAGTATGCTATTTATAGAGACGGTTCAGCTGCATCAGATAGTAGTGCTGTTAGTGTGTCTAGTGATTCATCATGGTTAACTCCAAAGCTTTGGACAAGTTTACACGATATCGATATTTCATGGACAAAAAATACAGGTTCTACAAGAACTGCCATATTAACTCTAAGTTATCATGACAAAACAATTACTTCTACAATTACACAGCCAGGTAGTATATCTTATGGTATTGTTGTTAATCCAGATTCTTATAGTTATAATAATGGTTCAAATAGTGGAAGTTTGGAAAGTGTTTATTTAACCGAAAATGGTAGTCAAACAGGTTCAAATATAAAAACTTATTGTACATTATCTACTAATGATAGTTGGATTACTATTAGTAATAGATCTTGGTATATAGATTCATATAGTACTTATAATTCAACAAGAACTGGAACAATAACAGTTTCTTATACATATAATGGAGAAACATTAACCGATGATATTAGTATATCACAAAGTGGCCGAGTACAACCTGTGGTAAGTACAATAACAGCAAACGTATACGTATTTAAAAACGGTCAGTCTTCTGATGATGCTGATATTGAAATGACTGGTAATGATGGATACGCAATTGAGGCAATAGATGGAGGTTCTTTAACATTAAATCAAAATGAATCATATACATATGACGTTAATCCTGTTGTTGGAGTTTCGTTTGTTAGTATAGTTTTTGAAAATACAAGTTCTGGAACATATACTAGTGCTAATAGTTCTGGAACTATTACAACAGGGTCTTCAAATATGATTATACGTGTATATCTTACATCTTAATTAATCAAATATAAAAAATCCTGGAATTTAAATTCCAGGATTTTTTTAATATACATTATTTGTATTTTGTAATTCTTCTATATATTTTGATTTATACATAAACTTAAACCAATTTACTACATAATATATAGAACCTCCTTTATCAGTTAAAGTTCTTAGATAAACTTTATTAAATAATGACTGTTGCCAAACTACAACTTTCTCATTATTATATTCATATACTCTGTTAATTTTTGGAAATATCATAATTATAAAAATTTAAAAAATATTTTCAATATTTTCTTCTATAATAGTTTCTCGTTTAGATTCTTCTTTAAATTCTTCAGTTTTCTTTTGTGATTCTAAAAGTATAAACTTCTGAATAGCAAATTTATAGAAATCATTTAATACTTTTGTATCATAAGGAATTGCACCTTGATGAATTTGATAATTTTGATTACATTCAGGAATTATCTTTCCAGGTAAGTTTACAATCATTATAACAATATCTTCAGGTTTTGTATCTGTTGGGACATAACCAGATTCTATTAAAGCTTGTTTATAAAAATATAATTGTAATGTATAACGATACCAATTAAGTTGTGGATATTTGTACATAGGGCCTAACATTTTATTAGTCCATTTTGTTGGAACTTTATCAATTGTCCCAGAAGATTTCCAATCAATTAATATATATTTACCTGTTCTTTTATTTCTAAATAACGCATCAAAACGCCCATAAAGATAAAATACTTCTCCACCTTCATTTTCATTTTGTGGAGCAACTTTAAGATATAAATACTTTTCTCTATCAATAAACTCTGTATCTCCAGATTTACTTAATACAGAATAAAAACTATCGAAAGAATCACAAAGCCCATGTAATCTTTCATCAAAATCATATCCATTATCAAGTTTGAATAACTTTATATCATTTTCAGTGCCTGTTAATTTTGCTCCGATATAATCATCGAGTAAAGAACCATAACGACAAGATTCTGCTCCTTTTGCTGACCATGCATCAAGAATTTGTTGTACTGACATTTGATAATACTCTGATTCAGGATTATTAAAATGTTTATCGTGTGTCTTGGTTGCTACACCTTCAGAATCAAATGGTGAAAATAACATATCTAAAGCATTAGATATACTTACTTTTCTAATAGTTCTATCAATATTTAAATTTGAAAAATCAATTTTCATAAATAATTTTCATTATATAATTTTAATTAATATAGAACTAAATGTTGATATATTTTAATAATTTATTTTTTTAAATAATATAAGATTTTTTATAATATTTATAAAAATATACTATATTATATTTATAAAAATTAAAAATATGAAGAAATTATTTATACTTTTATTTATAATTAGTACATTAACATCATGTAATATTACATCAAAGAAAAATGATTATGTGCTTAAATCAGATAATGAATATTATTATAAGGTATGTTTCAATATGTTTAATGAAGATTCTACAATTGTAAAAATTCATAAGCCTGTTGAATATATTACTATTATTGAAGGACGTGGTAGTAAAAGAAGAGTTTCATTTTATGGATATAATGGAAAATATTTTACGCATCGTTACTGCCCTTGGGTTCGTTCTGTACGTGTAGGAAGTAAAGTAAAACTTCGTCATTATTTTGAACCAACAGCCAGTATATTTGATGAATTAGTTGAAGTAATTGAATATTAATTATTATGAAATTTGGAAAAAAGAAAACAGAAGGTATTGAAGAGTTAAAGAAGAAATATGTCTCACATGGTATGTGGTCAACTGGATATCAACTTGATACAATTACTAAAAGTATTGCTGAAGTATTAGGTAAAACAAAGGTTCATATTAATGTTCCTTATTCAAATTTCAATTGTCATGGAGAGGCAATCAAAGTTGCAAAGGATGTTAAGGGTCTGATGCCGTTTTCAACTGCTCGTGTTTCATTTGATGAAGTAACAACTTTATACTATGGAGATAATCATATTAATCGTGGAAATTATCTTCCGTTCTTAGCAGATGTTGATTGTTTTTATATTAAGAACATTGATACAACAGGAAATTTTTGGGTTACTGTTGATTTGGAGAAAGGTCCAAGTTGGAGAACATATCTTTAATTTTTTCTATAATATTTTAAAAATTGAAAATTAAATACTATATTATTTATGTATTGTAGTTAACATAAAAACTTTATTATTTATGTATTGTAGTTAACATAAAAACTTCATTATATTTGTAATTAAATAATATTTAAATATGAAAGAAATTTGGAAACCAATTTCACAGGATTTATATTATCTCGGTGTTAATGATTGTTATGAGGTATCTAATACAGGTAAGGTCCGTAACAAAAAGACTGGTCATATTTTGAAAACCACACCTACAAATGGTGATAGTCGCCGCTTGAAGGTACAACTGATGACACCATACAAGTACATCCGTATTTCTGTTCAGCTTTCACATGTTATTTATGATACATTTGTTGGCCCAGCATATAATTGTCGTATTCGTCATCGCGATGGTAATCCTGCAAATAATTGCGTAGAAAATTTGTATGCACTATAAATTTTCTAATTTTATTTAAATATTTTTTATAAATACTATTTATATAACATATAATAAATGAAAAGTTAAACTTAAATTATTTTGAATTATGTTTGAATATTTTAATCCAAATCCAACTTGTAAATTTTTCAAGTCTGGAAAACCAAAGAGTTGGTATCTTAATGATTCTTCTGTAAGAGCATTAGCAAAGTCATTGAATATTAATTGGAGTGTTGCATATAAATTGTTATCTGTTACTGGAGAAGAAAATTATGATGTAATGACATCTAAAACAGTTATTGACAAAGTGTTGCAAAATAATAGTTATAATTTTGTAACATTAGGTAAACCTACAAAGGGTAGTTCTAGACCAACTGTAAAAGAATTTTTGGAACAACATCAAAAAGGAACATATGTACTTAATTTGGCAGATTATTTTGTTACTGTAATTGATAATGTAGTATATGATGTATCTGATGATTGTTTTAAGTCTTCAGTTTATAGTTATTGGGAAAAGAAATCAGAGTAAAATATTTTTACAAAATACATTATAATGTTCTATATTAATATAATTTACATCAGAATGTAAATGAATGATATATAATAAAAATACATAGAACATATAATGAATAAAGATACATTAATAATAAATCTTATAGGTGGTCCTTGTAGTGGCAAGTCAACCGTTGCAGCTGAATTATTTGCAAGACTTAAGAAAATGGGAATTCATTGCGAATTAGTTTCTGAATATATCAAAGATCGTATATATGAAGAAAATCAAACAATGCCAAAGAATCAGATTGCAATATTTGGAATGGAACATTATAACATTTCAAATAAAATAGGGAAAGTTGCTGTAATCGTACATGATGGATCTTTTATCAACAATACAATTTACAAGTCTGAAAGTAATAAATATTTTGATGATTTAATTATAAGTGAATACAAAAAATTTTGGAATTTAGATTTCTTTATTAAACGAGGAAATATTGAATTTGAAACTTATGGACGAATACATAATTTAAAACAATCAAAAGAATTAGATAGAATTATTAAAGAAACTTATGATAGTTATAACTTAAATTATATTGAAGTTGAATCTCGAGATGCTGTAGATAAAATTATTCCAATTGTATTAAAAGAATTAAATAAATGATATGTTCAAGAAAGGATGACAAAGAACTTATAAGGTATAATTATAAATTTATTCCTGAAAGTGATAAAGTCGAAATATCAAATAAAGATTTTTATAATGTAATATCTTATGATGAATGGTTGCATGAATATTACATTGTTGATAAATGGAAAACATTAGAATGGTAATATATGAGTACTAGAAATACATTAATGGTCCGCGATATGCTTGGGAGAACATATTCTTCAGGTGGAGGTGGTGGAATTGAACCACAATCATGGTGGATCATTGTGTTTATAATTATTTTTATAGTTTTTGAATTTATTAAATGGAAATATTTTAGATGAAAGATTTTAAATCATATCCGTTTGTTGTAGATAAGCATAATAATGTTTGGAAGTATATAAAAGACAAAGAACATTTTATTAAAGTAACTCCATGGAAAGTTGGTGAAGATCGTCGAGTTAATAAATTTGTAATTGAAAAACTTATTATTAAGAATGTATTAACTCAAATGAAAGATAAATCAAAAGTTCATGAAATAATTAATAATAGATGGAGAGAAATTAATTATTCTTGGATTCATGATGATAAAATTTATTATGTAGAAGAATTTAATTCAAAGAATGATTGTCTAAAAGCTCCTGTTCATAAGTTTAAACACATATATAAAGATAGATACGGTAAAAAACATGAATATTTTGAAGAATATCGTATAGGATTTTATAATGGAAATATTGTTTGGTTTAATCCTTATCATTATTTTCCACAATTATGTGTATGGGAGTTTAAAGATATAAATAAAGAACCTGTAGGATATAATCATTGGACAAGTGCAAAAATTGTTCGTCCAATTTATAATGATAAATATGAAATTATTTAATAATTATGTGGGCACATAAAGAAAAAATAATCTATTAGATAAATGACAGAAATTAATTTCTGTCATTTTTTTATATATTATATTTAAATTTTTTTCTTAAGATACTATATTATTATCATAATAAACAATAAATAACATATATGAATAAAGTATTTTCAAAATTAAATTCAAATGAATTCTTTGGTACATCATTTCATTTTGGTTATGTTAAAGGTACCGCAGAAGAAATTAGTAAAGTTTTAGGTCCTTGTGAAGATTCATATGATGATAAGACTTGCCGTGAATGGGATCGTAAAGTTAATGGAATTGTTTTTACTATTTATGATTATAAAGAATATAAAGATATTTCTGATTCAGATGTAATTGAATATCATATCGGGACGAAGACAGATAAAGAAACTGAAAGAGTTGTAAATATTCTTAAAGATTGTGGTTTAAATGCTTACATAATGAAATTTTTTTAATTTTATATTAGATTTACTATATTATATAAAAATTAAAATAATATGACAAATAAAGAAAAGTTAGATTTATATTTTAAAGCTAAAGAAGCATATTATAATGGTCAGGAAATTATGACTGACTATGAATTTGATGAACTTGAGAAAGAACTTGGTCTTGAAAATAAATCTGATGTTGGTTCTCGTCGTAATCCTTCTTATACAGTTAAGCACCCATTTGTAATGGGTTCTATTTCAAAAGTACAGATTCATAAAGATAAAGAAGGGAATATTGATTGGAATAAGTATTATAATGAAATGCTTAAATATACAAATAAGCAATGTAATTATATAATTACTCCTAAATTTGATGGTTGTTCATTTGAGGTTATTATTGCATCCGATAAAATTCAGAATATATCTTCACGAGGTGATGGAAATTATGGTAAGGATTTAACAAATCATCTTTCAAAATTTATTCCATCTAAATATATTAATCTTGGTGGTTACTATACACTTCGTGGAGAAGTATTGGTAAGTAAATCTATTTTTGAAAAAAAATATTCTGAACAATTTACAAATCCTCGTTCATTTGTTTCTGGAGTTCTTAATCATGATTATTCTGATGATAAGGAATTTCAGGATATGTTAAATGATATTTCTATTGTAATTTATGATTATCGTAGATTTGAAAACGGAGAATGGATTGATCATGAATGGACTGAATTACCTAGTTCGTATGAACTTCCAGGATATTATAAAATTTATCCTATTTATAAAAATAAGGATCATCTTGCATATATATATTCTGAGTTTTCAGAGTTTCGTAAAGAATGTATTTTTGCATTAGACGGAATTGTAATTAAACCAATTGCTGAAGAGCGTATTAACAATACAACAGAACGTCGTCCTAAGGATTGTGTTGCTATTAAGTTTGTTCCAATGCTTGAAGAAACTGAAGTAATTGATATTACGTGGAATCTTGGAAAAACTGGTGAACTCACTCCAATTGTTTGGGTTAATCCAGTTGAAATGGATGGACGAATGGTTAAAAAATGCTCAGGACATAATTATGGATATCTTCTTGAGAAAAAAGTATCTGTAGGATCAAAAATTATCATGTCACTTGCTGGTGATATTATTCCATTCCTTTATAAAGTAACAAACACCGATAATTTTGATGAGAATAAACTTAATGTTCCTGAAAATACATATATTGATGGAGATATTCATTTGATGAAGATATTAAATGAAAAAGATTTACTTCGTAATATGTTTATTAATTCTGCAGGTACATTAAATATTCCAAATATTGGAAATGAAACTGCTAAAAAGATTTTTGAATATTTAGATTCAACAAATTCAGATGAAATAACTGCAGATTTCTTTAATGAATCTACAAAATCATTACCAGGAAATATTCTTCTATGTTCACCTGAGGAAATATATTTTGGTACTGGTGCTGGTAAGGCTGGACAGAAAGCAAAGAAATCATTTGAAGATACACTTAAGAATCTTTCATTAGTAGATATTATTAAATCATGTAATTTTAGATTCTGTGGTAATAAAGTTGCTGAACAATGTGCAAATTATATGTTAACTGGAAATGCTGATTTTGAACATCTTGCATCTGAAGGATATAAGTGGGTTACTGAAGAATATTCAGATGAAAAGAATGATGTATACAATATTATTTCTGCATTAAATAAAACACTTGATGATTTTAAAGAAAGACAGATTGAATCAACAAAAACTGCATCTAATCAGATTCCAGTTATTCTGACAGGTGAGCCTAATGATTATAAATCTAAAGGTGAATTCCTTTCATGTCACCCAGAATATAGGCTTACGGGTTCTTGGAAAGAAGTACAAATTGTATTTACTAATTCTCTTGAATCAAATACAAGTAAAATGAAAAAGGCTCGTGAAAAGGGAATAGAAATTAAATTATATTAAATAAATATTATTATGAAAATAAGAGAAATATTTGAATATGAAGTACGAAATGAAGAAACTGGTGAAGACATTAAAGATTTACAAAATGTATTTCGTATTAAAGATTATGTAGAATGTGTTGATGACATGTGTTGTCCATTTTGGGATGGTATGATTAAACCAGATATTTTAGTACATAAATTAGAAATAATTAAATAAAAATGCCAGAAGTAATCGGATTTGTTAAAGAACAAAAAAGTTATAAACATCGAAAAATTTGTCCTCATTGTGGTGCAATAGTTGAATTTTTTGAAACTGAAATTATTGTAGATGCAATGGGTATGTGTATTATTTGTCCAAATTGTTATCATGATATAAAATTTTAATATTATGCAAGAATTTTTAATTTATATTAGTGGTTGGATATTATTTATAATATGTTATTATATATATAATGTATATGTTATTAATAATGAAAAATATTCTAAAAAACAATTAATATATCATGGATTTAAATATGGAATATTTTCCTGGGTAGGATTATTCATATGTTTAATTATATTTATTGTTGCAGAACTATGTTATTGGATAATATGTATAGATGAATATATTGAAAATAAACTTAAGTAATATGACAAATAATTGGTCTCCGGTATTTGGTGAACGTAGGTACAGAGCAAATAAAATACTGGAAGAATTCTGTAATTTTTATTATAATGAAATATATTATAATGAATTACTGGAACTTGAAGAATATATTAAAGAAAATATAATTAAAGAAATTAATACATACGTTAAATATCAACATGATGGTGGATATGAAATATATGGAGATTATGGTTCAATAATTGAAGGTTTTATTGGAGATAGAATTCTTAAAACACAAAGAGAACCAAATGGTAAGAATAAATTTCCAGATTATAAAATAAATGGTGTATGTTTTGATAGTAAAGCAGTAATGTGGGATAATTATTCTTATAATAATTCTTGTGGTAGTATTCAGGAAATATCAAAACATATTATTGATCATTGGAATGGAGAAGATAATGAATTTTATAAATCATTTATTATCTTTACATATTATACAAGTGATGGAAAAATTTTGGATGTAAAAATAATGCCAATGATATCTGCTATTTATGTTACTCATAAAAATTGGGAACCAGAAACAATGAAATTTGTTATTAAATCTGCTGGTGATAATATAAGTGGACCAAAAAATACAAATGTAACTTTAAAACTTCCATCATTTCTAAAAAAGAATGGATATTTATATTCTATAGAAGAACAAGAATTATTAATAATGACTGCAACATATAATTATTTAATAGAACAAAATGGGATTACTTAAGTAATCCCAGTTTTATTCTATTTCTGATATAAGTTTAAATTGTGATGAATAATAAGAATATTTTGCTCTAAATGCATCTATTGTTGTTTCTTTAACATATATATTACCACTAAATCCATTAAATGCAGTATTATTAAATCCACTTGGTAATTCATCATTTCTTAATATAATATTTACATTACAATTATAAAATACACTAGCACCAAATGTTGTAATAGAATCACCTAAATCTAATGTATTATTTACTAAATTATTACCTAAATTTGCACAGTTAAAAAATGCATCATCAGCAATTGATGTCAATTTATTTAATACTGTATTTGATGGTAATGATAAATTAGTACAATTTCTTAATGCATATTTTCCAATAGATGTTACATTATTAATATTAGATATTGTAGTTAAGTTATTACAATTATAAAAACAACACTCTGGTATAGAAGTTATTTCTGTAGATAATGTAATATTTGTTAATGAACTACAATTATAAAATGTATATCGAGATATTGATGTAATATAACTTAAATCATTATTATCATTTCCAATAATTGTTAATTTAGTACAATCAGAAAACATAGATGGACCAAGAGATGTTATATTAGTTCCAAACTTACAAGATGTTAATTCTGTACAACCACTAAACATCCCTTGTCCATCAGCAGTTTCTAATAATGGTAAATTTACAGTTTTAAGTTTTGAACAACCGTTAAATGCATTATTATTTAATGTCTTAAGATTAATAAAATTAACGTTTTCTAATGATGTACATTGTTGAAATCCTTCATAGTATACTGATATAATGCTTTCAGAATTATTTATGGTAGTTAAGCTACTACAATATCTAAAATATACATTACTAATTTCTTTATTAGGATTTAATGTTACTGTTGTCAAAGAATTACAACCTTCAAATAAATTTGCGACAGATAATGCAGAAATATCAGCAGTAATTAATCCAGTACAATATCGAAATACACCTGATCCTACATTATTAACATTAGGGCTATCTATAATAAGTGAAGTTATACCTGTACAATATTCAAAGACACTATTTCCTGTACGTATTAATTTTGATAAATGTAATTCTCCAGTTATTGAACTACAATGTGAAAAACAGTTATCTGTCATTATTTCTATATTTGATAATGTAGAAATATCTGGTGACAATTTTGTACAATTCTTAAATGCTGTACCTCCAATATATTTAATATTTGAAAAATCAAATGTTTCTAATGATGAACAATTATAAAAGCAATTAGAATTAATTCTATTAATATTACTATAATTATATATGGTTTTTAATGATGTACAATTAACAAAACCGTTTTCTGGTAACGCATTATAATTATCAACTACTCCACCTATAAAATCAGCAGAAAATTTTATTGATGTTAAATTAATATTATTTGCAAATGCATTTGTATCAAGTCGTATCAACGATAAAAATTCTAAATCACCAGTTAAATTACAATTTAAAAATCCTTCCTTATTAATTCTTGATATATTATTTGTTTCTCCTAAAGAAATTAATGATGTACAATTTTTAAAAAAATACTCTGGTATATATGTAATATTACGTAAATTAATAGATTGTAAATTTGTACATCCTTCAAATGATTGACCACCACCAGAAAATGTAGTTATTCCAAATAACGGTAATTCATCAAATGATGTTATATTGGTATTACCTTTTAGAAAACCATCATATGAACTAACTTCTGATGCCATTTGCGTCGTAACTCCAACACCATCCCCATATTTTGCCGTTAATAATGATCCTAATATAGAATCTTTAAATCTTATATATGTACCATTTATTGCAGATATATGTAAATGAGGATATTTATTAACTAAATATTCCATTGCATCTTGAAAACAGTGATTACATTCTAATCTACCTGTTAAATCGCTATTTGTTTCGTTATCATCAAATGTTTTGGTTAATTGATACAAATATTCTATAATATTATCATTAATAGTTTCATAATTATGTTCGTTCTGATATATTACTAAATTATTCATTAATATATAGCATTTATATTTTATAATATATTTAAAAATAAATCTATTTTATATTGTAATATTTTATATTGTAATTATATTAATTTAATAATTATGAGTTGTTGTGCAAAACCAATTAGAAAAAAACGCCAAATAAAATATAGGGAGATATACGATAAATATAAAAGATTTTTAATTGAAGAACAAAATTTTAAAAATACTCCTGCATATTTATCATCATCTACTTATACTATATACAATAATTATAAAAATGATACTAGTTCAGAAACTATTAAAAGTCCTTATGAACCAATTTATCATTATAAAGAAGAATTTACAAAAGAAGAAATTCGTATATTAAAAAATATTTATCATGTTATTATATGATTGATTTAATTAAAGAGCAAAAAGAATTATTTAAAAACCAGATAATAGATTATCTTAATGATGAAATTGATTCTGATAAACAACGATTAAAACATAGTATTGAAAGTTGTGATAAAAATTATTTTAGTGGTTCATTAGATACATTAGCATTAATAAAAGAATATATTAAAAGTCTATAATGAGAGAATTTAAAGATTTTACAAATAAAGATTGTTGTATCAATTGTGAGAATTTTTGTTTTTGGGACGGTGACTATTGTTGTTTTCCAAATTTCAAAATTCATCAATATGGGTATCCTCATCAAGTTTGGATGGATGTAGATATTGATAAGACAATGATATTAGGTAAAGACTGTGAAGATTATCACAAATGGGGAACTTATATGTATGTTCCTGATTGTCCTAATGATCATCTTGAAGAATATAAAAGATTTAAAGAATGGGATAAATTATGTCATCAACTTGAACAATACGTTTCAGATCCATCAGGATATTATGAGAAAATAACAAAACCAATTTATTTTAACAAATACACAAAATAATATGATAACATTAAGAAAAAGATTATCAGTTCATGATAGAGTAGGAAAGGTTACTGTTATTGATATGCTTAACGATCCTGCTGGTAATAATATTCCATATTATCTTATAAAAGTATTTGGAAAAGATAGATATTTATATATATGTCAGCAATGTGAATCATTAAATCAATATTGGGTTGTCGTTGATGAAGACAGAGCAGATTATTGGATTTATAAATCATTTTGGGATATTAGAGATGATTATAAAACTTTTGCAATGTTTACAAAACGAGACAGAAGTTCATTTAAATATTGGTTTGCTCATTGGTGTGGATTTAACTTAACTGCATTAAATCTTGGTATATGGAAACCTAAATATTTATTACATGATGCTGAAAAGCCATGGCTTAAATTGTTATGGAGAGGCGATTATAAAAGAGTACAAAAATGGCATCGTACACACAATAGACATCATTTAGAATACGGATTAGAACATGGATGGGATGCTATTGATTGGGAAGCATTAATGATTGACTGGGAATGCTGTGGTTTGTCAAAACAAGAAGCACAAATGGATGCTCGTGAAACTCTTGAATATGAAATTAATAGGGATAAATGGAAACCTTATGCAAAAGAAATAGAAAGTAGATTAGAACAATATTTATATAAACATAATTTATGATTCGAGAAAAACCTTATGAATATCATCCTTTAGAAATTAAATGTAATGGTTGTGGATCAACTATTCAATATGATTATGGAGATCCTAAACCTGGTAATATAATTTATGGATACGATTATGATGTGACTCCTTATTATATAACATGTCCATGTTGTGGTATTAAAATACAAACAGGAGAACATAGGGAACGAAGTATATCTGGTTTAAGAAGAGATTATGAGGATGAACAATATAATAAATGGTTAGATGAACATTACTAAAAGAGGTACTTGAGTACCTCTTTATTTTTAAATATTATTCTTCAGGTATTAATTCTGTAAAATGTAATTCATTTTCCTGATCACATAAACTAACATTAGGGGTATTAGTATGATCTAATATTACTGCATCATATTCATTATGATTATCATATTTTTTAATATATTTCATATTTTATTATCTTAATATTTTTATTAAATATTATTTAATTTTTAAATGTACATATCTATATTATTTATATAATTAATAATAAATTAAAGTTATGATTACAATTGCAATAATTATTTTGATTATTATTTTTGGTGGTGGTATATTTGGTTGGATACTTAATATCATTGGACATATTATTGCTTTTCTTTGGGAAGGGTGTACACATGTAATTGGATGTCTTTTTTGGATATTTGCAATTGTAATTTGTTTTTATGCATTGATATCATAATTTAATTATAAATATTTAATATGAAAATTAAAGTACCATATTTGAAATTAAAAAATTCATCATTAAAAGATTACAATGAAATATGTATTGAAGATATTCATAGTATTATTCCTGTATGTGATGAAAATAATTATCCACATTTATTGATTAATTTTTATGATCATGAATATTGTATGGATGCATCAACATTTTGTGATGAGGTTGAAGAAGTAATTATTAAAGAATTTCCTGTATGAAAAGAATTGTTCAATATACTGCATTGGATCCTTATTATTCTGATGTAACTCAAACATATATCGGGGTTGATGAATGTGAAGTAAATGACATACAATGGGAAACTGAAGAAGCAATGCAAGGAGAAAATTTATTTCCAATTTATAAAGCAAAAACTATTTATGAATCAGATTGAAAGAGATAATAAAATTAAAGAAATTAAAAAATATGTTGCAGATGTAGATCCTAATCTTAAAGAACTTAAAAAATTCTTTAAAGATAAATTTAACATGAATATTATTAAAATTGGAGATCATGCAATATATGATTTTAATTCATTATTTTATATATCACCAAAAGTTAAAAAGAGATTTAAAAATGATCCAATTCAACCTATAACAATTACATATATTCGACAAGATGTTATTTTCTTTACTTGGGATAAACATCCTGAGTTTAGTGAAGAATATACAATGTATGATGCTGATTGGTCAAAATGGTTATATCTTAATGAAATAAAACTTAGTGAACTTTGGAAGAATAAAGAATATCTTATTGAAAAGGATTATGATGAATGGTATATTGAAACAAAATCAATGGAATTTAAATCTGAACATACAAAGATAATTAATGACATTGAATATAAAATAGATATACCAAAAAACATGGATGAAGTATTTGATTACTTTGATAAAGAACTTACTGATGACGATAAAGAACAACTTAAACAATACCCAGCCATTGAATTTCATCATACTTTAGGTAGATGGATTAGAAATAATTTTGAATTATGGACAACACAATCAGAATTAAAAGCTTGGTTGATTAATAAAAGTTTTACACATCCTGACGATATGTCTAATTATATCATTGAAGAATATCAAAAACATTTAAAAAATAAAAACTAATTTAAGTAATGAAGATAATAATTCAAATAATTGGGTAAAATATGAATTTAAATTAATGTAATTATATATATGATAGTAGAAGGAGAAAATAAATATTTTTCTGCAGAAGATGCTCGTCGTATTTCAAATGAAATAAGTACAGGACAAATGCATCAACAATTAGATTGGGTTTATAATAAAATTAATGAAGCAAGATTTAATGGTAAAAGATCTATAACATTTTCAAATAAAACTTTATTTGAATCAACAATAGATTTTCTTAAATCTAAAGGATTTAAAATTGAATATTTCTTTGGAAATCAACGAGATCCTGCTAATGATACAACTATATATTGGTAATTATATGAGTAGAAAGTGTGTTTGTAGAGATTCTGATGATTGGTGTTTAAATCAGAGTTGTGAATGTAGGGAAGATGATCCTAATTGTCCTGATTGTACAAATGTAGATTTTTGTGGAAATTTAATAGAATAAATAATAAAATGAGTGAAGTAAAACAAGTTATAGTATTTCGACATGATTTATTAAAATCATTACGAAAGGGTAAAATTGCTGCTCAGGTAGCACATGCTAGTTTGGGGGCTTTATTGAAACATTCAGATAGATATTGGAATGAAGAAATAAATCATTATAGAATTAATTTTACATTTCCTAAAGATTCAATATTAGATAAATGGTTAAATGGAATATTTACAAAAATTTGTCTTTATGTTGAAGATGAAAAGGAATTATTAGAATTACATAAAAAGATTGAAGCAGCAGGTATACCTTGTGCACTAATTACTGATGCTGGTAATACTGAATTTCATGGAGTACCAACAGTTACATGTTTAGGAATAGGACCATGGTGGTCTGAATATATTGATGAATTTACAAAAGATTTGAAATTATTTTAAATGAAAAAGAGAGTTATAGTTGGTGATATGCATGGTATGTTTGGAATTGTAAAAGATATTTATAATTTGGAACAACCTGATGAGTTTATTATGTTAGGAGATTATTTTGATTCATTTACAATTGCTCCTAATCTTCAAGAATTAGCATATAAGGATTTACTTGAACTTAGAAGATATCATAAGTCATTACATAAAGGTAAGTTTATTATGCTTATAGGAAATCATGATTTACATTATTTAACTAATTATAATGAAAAATGCTCAGGATATAATAATGATACTGCATGGTTTGCTTCAGATTTTGTTTCTAAAGGATTAGATGATAATATATTAGTTTTTACTTATATTGATGATATTAATAAAACTATTTTTACACATGCCGGTGTAACACAATCATGGTTTGAAAAATGGTGTTATCCTTCTTTAGGAAATATAAATACTGTTGAGCTTAATGCATTCAGACATATTGGTTCGGATTGGTATGGTAATGATAAAAGAAATTCTCCAATATGGGTTAGACCTGAAGCTTTGGAATCAGATCCATATATTGATAATGATGGCTATATTTGGAGTCAGATATTTGGACATACTCATCAAAAGGAGCCATTTATGTGGTCAAAAGCAGATCCTACAGATCCTAATCAATATGGACATTCAGTATTTATTGGAATTGATTGTATTACAACATATTATATTGTTGAAGAACTTGATGATAATGGAAAGTTAATCAAAAGACATATAAGACCAAACAAAAATATTGTAATGTGATTTAATTTATAGAATAATATGAAAGTATTAAAAGGAAATATTGTCAAATGTAAATGTGGTAAATATCTTCAATATACGGAAGACGACATTGATTATGTTGAAAAAGGATATAATGTAGGTACATATAATGGTGAAACTTATAATGCAAAAATTATAAGGTGTCCTAATTGTAAAAGAACAATAGAAGTATATTAAATATGAAAATAAAGAAAATATGTTTTTCTACAATGATAAGTGATTTGTGGGGAAGAGATAGTTATCAATCCCATATTGAATTGGGTAGAGAATATTGGTATTATTTTGCTGAAAATACTAATACATATAAAATAACCAATAAACATTGGAATAAAATAAAAATTACTTATATTAGAAGTGGATGTTTATTTTATATAATTCCTGAATTTCCTGAAGTTAAAGAAGATTTTTGTCCAATTAGTTGTTTTATGACTGCTCAATTTATTTTAGCAGAAATAGATCCTATTAAAGATATGGGAGAAGATATGTTAGGAAATATTGAAGCAGCAAAAATAAAATACTGTTTTAATGATGAACATACAATTGTAAAAAATTGGCCTAATGAAAAAGAAATTGAAATTGATGATAATGAAATATATAATAAATTTAGTAATTCGACAGAATTTATTTTTATTAAAGCATTAGAAAAGAGAGATACTTAAATGTATCTCTCTTTTTTAGAATTTAGGAATAGAAACTTTAGGCATTGATTGACTCATACTATTATTCACGTTCCTCATCATAGATGATGGATTATATTTTTGTTGCATCATACTATGTTCTTTCTCCTGTTGTTTCTGTTGTTCTTCTTGTTGTTTCTGTATAATATTAATTTCCTCTAAAATAATTTCATACTGATAATATGGCATTATTAATATTTCAGAAGGAGCAATGTTATATTCTTTAGCAATATAAAGATTATTTTTTACCGAACTTTCCGTGTTTACCTGATACGTTGAATAGATCGCGAATTCTATTTGGAAATCGGATATCTGAAGTTACCTCCTCTCCGCAAACTGGACATTCCATAATTAATTTATTTGATGGTGTAACAATAATATTACGAACTACATCATCCATAAAACTAAACATATCTGCATCCCAAGATTTATACTTCATTTCTAATTCACGTATCTGACGAGCAGCAATTGTTTCATCTTTAGAAATCTTTGGAGTTAACCAACTAACAAATCTTAAGAATGTTTGATCTATCTTACGATTACGGTTTTCTTGAAGTCTTGCTATTATCCAAGATTTAACTGCAGCATCCTTCTCAAGAGTTGGAATATAAAGTTGAATAGATGGTTGATTTTCTAAACCAAATTCTGCAGGATCAATATACCAACAACGATCTTCTTGTGAATAATACTTCATTACTTCCTCATCAGGATAATCATACATTAATGATTGTGAATTCAATCCAAACTTAATTTCATTATCGCATTCTGGACAATAATCAGAATACTCAATCTTTTGTTCACCTTGACGGAATGTATATTCACGAATCAATAATAAGAAGAAGAATCTATCCCATGATGAAACATTACCCCATGGAATTGGTTTACCTCCAGGCCCAATAATTGCAAGACATGATTTCAATATTTCATTAAATACATCATCAACTGAATTGATATTTTCGTCATCAATATTTGACCAGTTACGAATTGCTTCAACTGTTGCAGGGCGAATACGGAAATTCCAATCTTCAGGATAATAAGTAGCACGTTTTCCAAGTAATACTTTATCTACTGGAATCCAACCTTCTCTTATTTCAGCGCTATCAAATAGATTCTCACCCATTCTGGTTAATTTCTTATCCTTAACCATTTTTTTATCATTTTCTTTATTTTCAAATGGGCTTTCTCCAGGAATATGACCTAATTTTGTTCCAAGATATCTTGCAGCTTCAGATTTTTGCTCTTCTTGTTGAGGTTCTTGTTTTTTTCTTAATGGTTCGGCCACTTCTCCATTTTCCATAATTGGATCTCCAGGTCCTTCAGTTTCTGTAACTTCAGGTGCTTCAGGAATTTGACTAGCTAATGCCTTTTCCATTAATTCTTCATCTGACATCATATTTTAATATTTTCTATATATTTATTATCATATTATATATAAATATAAATAAAATAGTTAAATTATCAAAAATAATTAAAAAATATTTACATTTAAATTATTATTTTTTTTTTCTTAAATTTTTATATAATATTTAAAAAATTTCATATATATACTATTTTAGTTATATAAATATAATATATGAATTATCTTTAACAAATTAAATTCAATTATATGAAGTACGAAGTACAGGTAGAATCAATATTTAATAAGTTCATTCAGAATACTGTTTGTGGTAAGCAATTGAACGAATATCAGTTGAATGCCGTAAAGAATTATTTTCAGAAGTGCTGGGAAACAGGTTATGCTCAGGGATATGCTGATGGGTTAAACGATAAATCATCTACATTTGAAAACATAGATAATTAATATGAGTACATTATTTGATACATATTATGATTCATTAGGACATGAACTTCATATAGGAGATCCTGTTTTTATAAGAACTGGTGGACATGTAATATTTGGAAGTTTAGTAAAATTTGATTCTGATAAAAAGGGAAATATAAAATATAATGTAGTACCCAGTGCAAAATATAAAGCTGTAGGTATTGATAATTTAAAAAGGTCTTATAAAGTTTCAGAAATTAATATATTTTTAGCGGTTATCAAAAAATAAAAATTTAATATGTTTGTTTATAATTATCCAGATTCTAATATTGAAACTAAAATTGTTATATTTGGTGCTAAAGGAAACATAATAGTTTGTAATTGGCGGCCAAGTATTAGACAGTGGGTGGATGATTCACAACCTATTACAATGGGAACAATATCATATCTTGAACATGATTGTAGAATTAACCAAGGTGCAGTTCATTGGTGTTATTATTCTGAATTTGTAAGATTTATGAATAGACAACAAAATTTAAATATTAAAGAAGAAATATAATTAAAATAAATATGAGATTCTATAATTCACAGGATGCACTTAATTGGATGGTTAATCATCCATTAGAAAAACTTTATGATAAATATGGTAACTATTATTTATGGGGTCCTTATTCTAATGTAATTGAATATAATTATGAAATAGATATTGAAAATTGTATTTGGGATATGGATAGAATCGATACAGATGAATTTTTAAATTATGGAGATTATGGAGATAATTTCTTAGAAACTATATAAAAATTAAATATTATTTAAAAAATTAAATAAGATTTACTATATTATATATATAATTTAAAATTTAAAAATATGAAGAATTTAACAATACATTTCAAAAATGCTTCCGCAATGTGTTTATATTATATGGAAATGGAAGGACAAATTTCTGATGGTAAATATGAAAATTCTCGTCCTTATGATCACTGGAAGTGGATTTGTGATGTTAACAATATGATTGTTGATGATAAATCTGGTATTGAATCAACAATTGGTAGTAATTCTCGTTTTTGGTATGCACCTTCAAAAAAATATAATTTAAATGAATGGTTCGGTTATATTAACAAATGGCGTAAGAATAATGATTCAGATTATCGTTGGGCTACAAGAATTATTGCTTTTGGAAAATTTGGTAAGATTTATCCTAAATTAACATATGAAACACTTCGTTCTTTATATGAAATTAGAATTCTGTTAGAGGATTTACAGGTTAAGTATGAAATGGGAGAACATGATCCTGAAGTATTATTTAATAAAATTACTGATTTTTCGACTTATACATGGCGACAGAAATATTACGATGCTTGTAAAGAATATTTTACTCCTGAATTTGTAAAGAAGTTTGTAGAACTTAAATATGATGTTAAGGAAGTTAAAGAAGATGTAAAATCAATGCAGGTATCAATTAATACTGATATAAATATTTGGAATTTAAATAAATGAAACAGAAAAAAATAATAACTCCATTATCTAAATGGCCAACTGAAGCAATATTATATTTATTTCGTAAATATCGTCAATGTAAAACAAAGCTTCCGTATGATTATGTATATCGTTTTAATAAAAAATTAAATAAACCAGAATATTGGCTTCCACAGTATGGGAAATATGAAGATGAAAATGGTTCAATTATTCGTGATATTGTAAGTTATAAAAAATATTCACAAAAGGAAATCAATACTCAGTTTACTCATACATATGGATGTAATGGACGGGTTTCTTACTGGGATGATTGGTATTTACCTACTGATAATATTTGGTTTAGATTTGAAGGTATGTATTGGGAAGGTACAATTGATGATATAAGAAAAGAATTATCAAAACGTCCTCATTGTAATATTAAAGGTTCAAAAGAATTTAGAAAATGGAAAATTAATTGGAAAAGACAGAATCTGTAATACACCATATTTTATTTTAAATTAAACATTAAAAAAGGCAGTACTTAAGTACTGCCTTATTTTTTAATACCAATTTACAGATGTATCTTGTACATAATTTGTAAAATTTGGATATTTAGTTTTTATATCTTCACGTTCATCACACCATTGAAAATTTGTATTTACTGCTATCTTTGCTGTAGGATTACCTGTTTCTGCTTTAAGAGGAATTACTTGTCTTTCTTTTAATATAGCAATATCAATATCCCAAGGTGCGATTATTCTATTAATTGTAAATGATACAGGAGAAATACCACTAATACCGTTTGATGCATTAGTATTGATCATTGTTGTTTCTGTAATACCTGCATTTGGATTTGCTTTTGCAAATAAATCATGTACTTCTTTACCATTTACATATAATGGAATTGTACCACCTGCAGCTAATATAGTAACATATGTTTTATTAGAACCTTCTTGATATGATGCATCAAATACAACATCATTAAAATCAAAGTCTGTTCCTGTAGATGCACTTAAATCTTCAGCAATTATTCTAACTGTATATCTATTAGGCTCAACATAATCATCTTTACCTGGAATAATCTTTATAATCCAATCATTATAAATATAATCTCTCTTATCTTCTTCATTTGCATTAGCAGGTGCTTGTCTCCACGCTTCATGATCAAATCCTATATAATAATTTCCATTGATTTTTTCCATTCTCCAATGATTATAAATTCTTTGACCACCTGATTGAGATGTTTTAAAACTCCATTGATTTGTAGATGAATACCACATTAACATACACCCATTCCATGCAGTACAATTACCTGCATTAAAATTATTTACAATATCATCTATTGTATTACCTGTTTGTTCCCATTTAACTGGCCAATAACTAGTTTGTACCCAATCTGTAACACAGGCTAATTCATTCATTTTATAACCATTTGGACCTGTATAAACTTGTTGAACAAAGAATTTTTCAAAATCAAATAGTACTGTTTGAGGACCTTCTTCTTTTTGATTAAATACTGCTAATACTGCAGTTAATTCATCATTAGTAATTGGAGATGGTTGATGCCAATCAAGATATTTATTATTATCATCATGAGTACCCCACTGATTACCATTTGGTTGAGCAGCACGAGTTGTGTTAGGTAATACTCTTGAACCAAATCCCCAATCTTGATTAGAAGCAGGAATACCGAAAGTCTTTACAAACGCATTATTATATTGCGATTGTGTAATGTCTTCAATTGAATAAGTTTCAAAATCATTTTTATTACATGAAATAAAACTAAACCCAATCATTAATACAAAAACTAAACTAAAAATAATTTTCTTCATTTTTCAATAATTGTTTTTTTATAGTTATTAAATTAAAATAATATTAAATTGCTATTTAGAATTCTTGTTCATATTTAGATGCTTGAACAATAACATCTTCTCCTTTCTTTTGTGAAGCAGATATTATTTTTTTCTTTTCAAGTTTAACTCTTATTTTATGATCAAAATAATCATCTTGCATTTCAGCATGATTAATTATAAATATTGTTTTATCATTACTTAAGTTTTCTTTTAAAAGACTTAACATAATATTTCTTGCATTAGCATCCATATTACTAAATAATTCATCTAAGAATAATATATTAAGATCTACATTAGCTATAATATTTTGAAGTATACCAAATATAATTGCTAAATCTAATGATTTACGTTGTCCTGTTGATAAATTATTATATGATATTTCTTTATCCCACCCATCTACAAATATATGAGCTTTAAATTCTTGATCATATTCAATCTTATAATTTTGTTCAAGTTTATTAATAAAGAATTGAATAGATTTATTAATATGTGGAATCAAAGTTTCAAGAAGATTATATCTAAGTGTCTTACTAAATAAATCATTCATTTCATTCCATTCAGCAATTTCAAAATCACATTTATCTAACTGTTCTTTAATTGCTTTTATTTTTGTTTCATATTCTTTAATTAATTCATCGTAGTTATCATTTAATAATTGTACTGAATCATTATAAGATTTAATTTCTGCATCAATATTGTTAATCTTTTGTTTAAGATCTGACATTTTAGTATTACATTCTTCTATGTGAGATTCATATTTATTATCTATACTAGATTTTTGTAATTCATATTCTTTCTTTTTCTTATCCCATTCTTTATAGATATTAATATATTCATCATATTTTTGTTTATGATTATCAATATGTTCTTGATCTATTTTCTGACCACATGTAGGACATATACCAGATTTAAATGTATTATAATATTCTTTAGCTTGCTTACCTAATGTCATTGCTTCTGTCATTTTATTCTGACATTCTTTAATATTGACATCTATTACATTTTTTTCTGAAAGTATTTGTTGTTCAATTTGTTGTTTCTTTTGTTTTTCTGTAACACCTTCAGATATATATATTTCTCGTTTCTTTTTTAAACCTTCAACATCTACAGATATAGCTAATTCTGTTGTTTGTTTAGCTTGTTTATTTTTTAGATGTTCTATTTGTTCTAAATTTTCTTCATAAACCGATTGTAAACGAATAGCTTCATTTTCTTGAGATTTTCTTTCTAATTTAATTTCATCATTATATTCAGAAAATAATTTAAAACCAAATATATCATCAAGAAACTGTTTTGTTTCACCGACACCCATTGATGCTAAACTATTAAATGCATTAAAAGAAATAATACACATTTTAGTTACTGCAAGTTTAGGTATATCAAATATTTCTTCTTCTAATATAGCTTGTGTATCTTTCTTATTAGATGCAGATAAAGTTTTACCATTAATTTCTACTATTAATGGTTCTCTAATATTTCTTACAATATGAACTTCTTTATTCCTTGATGTTAAATTAATTTCAACTTGACACGCTTTACAATTCCAAGCAATCAATCCTGGATTTGTTTGTCCTTTTACTGTTCCAAATAATCCCCATATTAAAGCTTCTCCAATTGATGTCTTACCAGAGCCAATAGGTCCTGAAAGTTTAATAAGACCTTTCATTTTGTCAAAATTAAATTCATGTGTACCGTATAAACTTTTAAAATCTGTTATTTTAACATTATGTATTATCATACTATTTCTGGGTTAATATAATATTTTGATTTAATTTCATTTAATTTAAAATTACTTTTAACTTCTAATAAATCTTTCGTTATATAAGGCATAAATATAGGTTCAGATTTTTCTTTATTATTTGTTTTATATTTATGCATCATAATAATTTCATTATCTTTAAATTGATCATAAATAAAACTAATATTTTCTAATTTATCTAAAGCTATATGATCTACATGTTCCTTACCTTCAAAATCTTTATATTTATGAGTTAAATAACCTGCTTTAATTATTTGTTTAATAAGTTTTTCTATGAATGTAAATATTACATAATTCATAGGTTTATTAACTGTAATAATTTTAAATAAATCTTTATATTTATTAGCAATTTCTAAATCTTTCTTATCATCATAATAAGGATCAAAAAACTTCTGTGAAGCTTCTTTAATATCTTTATAAATTTTATCATTTATTATTTTAGATATTTTGTTTTCCAAATCATGATTAATTTTATTTATATCATCTTCATAATCATCTTTAAAACTATTTTTAATAACTTCATTAATATTTTCACTCATATTTTAATTCATTATTGTTCTTGTAATCTAGTTTTTATTAAATTATATTTTTCATCTAAATGTTCTGGAATGTTTTGTTCAATATATGTTTCAATATTAGTATTAAATCCATTTACAGTTAGATTTTCAATATTTGTTTCATCATCAATAACATGTAATCTAATATTTGAACTTATATACTTATTTTTAATTTCTTTAAGTTGTTCAACATATTTTGCTTTATTTACATTTTGTGTAGATATACACAACTGAACATATGAATTTTCAAAATATGCATCATCTAAATTAAATATATCATCATTATATGCACGTTTAAATTGTGGTGTAGTTATATTTTTAATTTTCTCAACTACTTCATACTTATTTAATATATATAAATATCTATCTTGATTAACATCATTAAATGTTAAAGGTACAGCAGCACCTAAGTTATGTAAATTACATAATTGATCTTCTACAATAAAATGAATATGTCCTGCATATATTGGACAACCTTTAAAAGATGCAATACGAGCTCCTGGCCATGTTGTTAAATCAGCATGACAAAATATAGCATGTACATCATTGGAAAAATCATAATTATATAATAGTTCATCAATATGATCTGTATTTTCTGACCAATACCATGGTAACATTAAACATCCATCTTCAGTTAATAATGGATCTTTATTTACTATTATAAGATTTTTATGTATAAGTAAAAATTCTTCAGGAAATAATAAATTATAAACATTATACTCATCAAACTCTTCAAGTGGTGAATAATAATCATGATTTCCTGCTATCATATAAAATATAACATTAGGAAACATATTAACCATTTCCCTTACTTTCTTTTGTAATTCTAATCCTATTTGTTGATTAATTGAATATCTTATATCACTTAAATCACCAAGGAATATTACACGTTCAATTTCTTTTGTTTTAATTGTTTCAAAAATTTGTTTATCAAAAAATTCTAATTGAGATTCTAACCAGGTTAAAGAATTATTCTTTATACCAATATGCATATCTCCTATTACTAATGACCTCATTTAGTTAATATACTTCTTATATATTTGTGAGGTAAGATTAAAATAAAATAGTTTTACAATTAAAAATATTAAAAAATACTTATACTACAATATAAACAAACATAAATATTTTATCATAAAATTTATATATTATTGAAAATTTATATGTGAATTACTATATTATTAATATAATAATTAAATTTTAGGAATATGCATTACAATATGTTAAATGAAGTTATGAGTTGTAAAATGAGTTCAACAAATCCTTCTGTTGGAATGTGTGCTACAATGTTTGTTGGTTCTGACCGTTATGCAATGGTTGTAACTGAGGTTCTTGGAAAGAATAAAATTCGTATAGATCATATGACTGATGAGGATTATAATGGAGAGAAATATTCAGACCAAAACGGAACAGATTTTGTTCCTGTTTTCAATATGAATAAGTATGCACGAGTAAATGATAATCAAACTGGATTTGAATCAACTGGTAAGATTTATACATACCGCAAGAATAAACGCTGGATGCCTGCTGGTGAAGGACTATGGGGTACATGTTCAATTCATTTAGGTAAAGCAGAAAATTATAGAGATCCGAATTTTTAATTCGGATCTTTTTTAAATAATATATAAAAATATTGAATACATTTTGAATTAGTACTATATTATAATTGTAATTAATGTTTAATATGAAAAGATATAAATTCATTAAAGATCGTACCGCTTCACCAAAGGAGGTTTTTGAAAATCTTAAAAATGGTGGTTTGAAGTTGTTATGCTTTAATCAAGTTACGGGTTTGTGGAGCCAGGTTGCTTGGTGTGGTGATAATATAATTGAAGTTATTACAATTAAAGATGATAAGTGTTATGGTGAGTATTTCGAACATTTTCCATATCATGATTTGTTTCAGTTGAAAGAAAACACAAAATTTTTCAAAAATAAAACTTGGTGGTTGGGTTATATTGAAGATTAATTATGGCAAAAATTACAATTGAATTTGAAGTTACTGATGATTTTATTAATCATTTAAAACGTATTCAGAAAGAATATAATATGGATGCTCAACATTTTGCTGAAGAGACAATATATGCTTATCAGATAGAAGATTGGTCAAATATTATATCAATGACTGTTGATTCACCACTTCAAAAAAGACCTATTCGTTATATACCAAAGAAAAAATAAATGAAATATAGAATTAAATATCATGACACAAGTTGGTTGTTCTTTACACCATTTGCATTTTTAAATATGGGTGGAACAAATCATTGGGTGATACAATCTAAAAAAGGATTATTTGGCAAATGGAAAAATGTAGGATATAGTTATTCACAACCAGAAGAATGCTACATTGAATATTTCAAATTAAAATATAACATTAATATTGAAAAAAGAAAAAAATTTAAACATAATAGAAAAAAAGATAAAACTGTATGGTGTTTTTTGAATTTTCATTTTAATAACTATTCAACTGAATATAAATATTGTGTAGGATATAAACCTACTAATTATGCAAAATATTATCATTGCTGTTATTCAAGTGAATCTTATGAAGATGCATTAATGAGACTTTATACAGAACTTCAAGTAAAAGAATTAATTAATAAATAAATTTAAATAGTTATGAGTTATTACGATACTTCATCAAGTGTTATAGGATGTCTATTTATTATTATCCTATGCGTTATTTTTGGTGCATTTAGTGGTTTTATTTTTATGCTACTTTGGAATTGGCTTGCACCTCTATTTTGGGCGTCTGCTCCTGTGCTTACATTTTGGCAGGCGTGGGGAGTTTGTATTTTACTTTCATGGATAGGTAGTATATTTAGAAGTAAATCAAAATAAGTTATGAATAGTTCTAAAGCGGTTATACGAGTTATTGAAAAGGGAGATCTTCCTGGTGATTATGATAAGATTTTCTATGTTGAAAATGTTAATGTTGATATTAATGGAAAACTTAATGTTGGATTAACTGGAGATATATGGAAATCAATGAAATTAAGCTCATATTATTATTTACCAACTGATATTAGCAAAAGTAATAGTATTAATGCTTTTATTGAGTTTGTTAAATATAGTTTTACTCCAAGGAAGAAATATAATATTGAACTTATTGAAATTAAAGTAGAATATTAATATGAGGTTTTATAAGTTTGCTCGTAAGTTACAAAAATTTATTGATAAAGTTATTTATTTCTTTGAATAATGAATTGGTCGTATTTTTTTAGATTGTTTATTGATTATAAATATCCTGATGATATTATTAAAATTTTGAATGCGAAATATAAAGTAATTCGTGTTCATAAGAAAAAAATTAAGAACATTGAAAAAAGTTCAAATATATTTACATTATTTGGATTTAAATTTGGTGATTTATATGATTTAAATCCAAAGGATATGATACGAATTAAACGTCATAGATATATTATAAATAAGACAAAAAAGGATATTAAAGGAATTAGAGAACATTATAAAAAAGTAATATGGAAGAAATAATAATTAAAGATTTTATGGGTAATGAAATTAATGTTGGAGATAATGTTGTTATTTCAGATTCAACATATTCAAAAACCCCATATTTGGTTTTAGGAACAGTAACTGAAATTGGCGACCCAAGGTTGTTTAAAAATGGTAATATTGATTATGTTCCAATATATATAAATGTAATCGGACGTTCATGTCATTATCGTTCAACTCTTGAAATGAATAATTATGAACATCAATCAGGAACAAAAACAGGATTTAGATATAGTGATAAATGCTATATTAATATATTGAAAGTAAGTTAATGTTAGTATGAGAAGTAATATTTGTAAAAATATATGAAAACTTGGAATGATATAAAACTTAATGATTATATATATGTATTAGTATATCATAAAAATTGCTATATTGAAATTAGACGATGTAAAGTTATTAATATAAAAATTTTAACGAAAGAATATATTAAAATATGGTATACACATCCATTAAATAAAGATTTAGATTTTTTAAAATTAGAAACTCGTGATTTATTAGTACATAAAAAACAATATGTTTCTGAAAATGATTGGAAAAATAAAAAATATAAGTTTTTAATTATAACAGAATTTAATGAAAATATAATTAAAGAATTTGAAACAATACATGGAATATAAGAAAGAAGAATTATCGAAGAAACTTTTAGGAAGATGCCAGGTCTGTATTAATGGTGGGCAGAATAAATTTCCTGATTGTTTAGATTTTGACCCAACAAAAGATTGTTATTATTTTGATGACATTAATGATGATGATCCTCGTGAAGAAGATTATGACTGTGGAGCTTATATGCATGTTGATGATTATAATGAATTAAGAAATTTAATAAAGAAATAAATGGAAATTATATTTAACAATTTTGGATCTATTATTGGATTTTGGATATTGATTTGTATTTATATTCTTATAGGTATTGTTATTGTAGTATCGAGTGAAAGCAAATGGAAAAAGAAAAAATATAAATCATTTATTAAATTATTCTTTGTTATTTTTTGGCCTATTATAATTTTAGTATTCCCAATTTGGCTATTATATAAAATTGTTACTTGTAAATAAATTTCATATTAATATTATTGAATATTTTAAATAATAATCTATATTATTTATATAATATTTAAAAAATAAAGAATATGGATAATACAGCTACACCAAGACAGAGATGGGCTCTTTATTGTATAACAAAAAAGGATTATCGTAATGAAATTCTTTCAAAAGAAGAAGCTACTAAATTAATTAAAGAACTTGGTGATCCTAATTACAAAAAGAAATCTGTATCGAAAACTCTTTCAGATGAGTTACTTAATTATCTTAAATCTCATATTGATGAACTTTATAATGTATGTCTTAATGAGATGGGATACGGTTCAATTGTAGAAATCAATGGAAAACCTTATAATTTCGTTGGGTGTGGATGTGGAATTACTTGGCTAACATATAATAAGAATAATAAAAGGGCAGAAGAAATTAATAATGCTGCTCGTAAATATAGACATAATGAAATTGAATCAATATTAATTAAAAAACTTCCTAATAAAATATATAAAGAATTACAGAAAAAAGGATGTCCATTTGAAGCAATTTGGAGTCAAATGCAAAATTTACAATATGCATATTATGAATTGGTTATTAAATTTGCCAATGAACATGGTATTAATATGAATATTAAATCTGTTTTAGACTAAATATATAAATTATGTACGCATTAATCAGAAGAACAGGTAGTTTTATTGGACTTTTTTCTACAAAGAAGAGAATGCAGATGGTTATTGAACAACTTATTAAAGATGACTATGAAAAGAATGGTTCTCCTTGTGGAAATTTCAATTTTCGATGGGTTAAAGTAAATGTCGATGAGCCATGGTTTACTAAGGATGGTGAAGATGCTCCTAAAGAGTCAAATGCAATTCTATCTCTGTATACAATGCATGAGGAAAAATTTACTCATAAAGTACAGACTGATTGGTCTACTGGTAAGATTATTTCGATTGATTCGGATCGTACAACAAATATTTAATTATGCTATTAAATAAAGTTAAAGAAAAAGGAATTGATTTATATATTCTTATTAAGGATGATATGAAAAATCTTTATGTTTCACATCCATATATGGTTCATGCAGACTATAAATCATTTCAATTAATTTTCAAGTTTGAAGATTGGACAAGAATATTTAATGATGGAAAGGAACATATTCAGACAATTGTAGAATATATAAATGCTAATAATGCAGTTTTATGTAAATGGCAAGGAGATACTTTAGATGAAGTTCTCAATGAAGTAAAAAAATGGAATATTAAACATAAGATAAAATGATGAAAGAACTTAAAGATTTTACAACTTCAGAAATTCTTATGGAACTTCTTAGACGTGATAAAGAAGGGGATAATAATTTTCATATGATGTCTGAAAGTATAACAAGTTATACATTTAAATTTTGGAAGTTAAATTAAATATTTATGACAATTTTTAATAATTTTGAATATTTTGAAGTTAAAGAATTTTATTGTTACCCAACAACAGTAATTCATAGAATTGTAGAATGGGATGAAGCATTCCATCCTGGTGGTAATAAAAACATAAAAAATCTTTTTAATTATCTTTTGAAAATTACTGCAAATAAACTTAATAAAGATATAAAAGAAATTCAAGATAATAAAATTGCTATTAAAGTAATTTATAAACCAACAAATACTATTATGTATGTGGGTTATAAAGATAATAATTGGTCAGTTGGGTATGATTTGAATTCATATATGACTGGAGAAAAAATTATAATTGATTAATTTATATTCTTAAAAAACTTTAAATTTTATTTGTTAATTTATTAATTTAAATTAATTTTTTATGAAAATTTAAAGTTTTTTAAGAAATTTTTTACTTTTATCATAAAAATATTTATAATTTTTTAATAAATGAAGATAATATATCTATTTAAATAAAACAATTTTTATTAAACCTGTTCATTAAATTTTCTTATTTAATGAATTTACAAAAAAATTAAATATAATTAACCAAATTTAAATTAAAAAAATTATGATGAAAAAATTTAGTAAGATGCTTATTGCATTACTATTTGTAATGACAATATGTTTATTTGGTTCTTGTAAGGATTATGATGACGATATCAATAGCTTACAGAAACAAATTGATCAAGCTGCTTTGAAGTCAGAAGTAACATCTATGTCAGATATTCTTTCTAAGAAGATAGATGTTAATAAGAAAACTTCAGATAGCGCTTTTGCTGTTGCACTTGCAAAAATTGGCGAGACAAAAAATGATTTTACTAGTGCATTAAATGAACTTTCTGAATATGCACATGGTGTAGGTACACAAACTGGTGAAGCTATTGTTGCTGTAAACCGTGCTCAATCAACTGCTGATGATGCATTAAGTGCTGCACAAGATGCTGCTGCTGCTGCAGAAAAGGCATATACTGATGCTAAGAAAGATATTGCTAAGGCTATTGAGGATGCTAATTTAAGTCAGTATGCTAAGGATGCTGATGTAAAGACTCTTACAGAGACAGTTAATACTATGGCTCTTGCAATGACTGATTTAGCAACTGCTGAACAATTAAAATTTGAAATTGATTCAATTGGTAATGTAATTGATGAAAAAATTGCAGAAAATATTGAACAATTAAGAAATGAGTTAACTAATGTTGACTATTCTATCAGTGCAATTTGGAAAGCAGTTACAAGTATTGAACTTTATGCAGGTAATGGTGCTGTACCAGGGCAAAAGACCAATTTATTGTTCTTCTCAGGTAAGAAGATAGAAAACTTATTTGGTGCAGATTCTTCTCCTAACGGAAATGTAGTACGTTCTTACGGAAAGACAGATAAGATAATTGAATTTAAAGGTAACGAAGATATCTCTTTTGATAATCGTATATTAGTTCGTGTCAACCCTGTTAATGCTACATTTGATACTGAAGATGTTGTACTTATTAATTCTTTAGGTGAAAGCTTAGATGATTATGTTGAAGTTAAGTCAATTGAAAGTTATAATCAATTGATTACTCGTGGTCAAAAATATGAAACTGGTCTTAAAGTATTGACTATTGCTCGTAAGGCTGGTGTTACTGATGATCAATTAGCTACTGCTGTATCAGGTAAGAAGATTGATGGTAAAAATGTTAAATCACCACAAACTGGAGATGCTACATTTGCATTAGGTATTAATTGTGGAGATGATCGTTTCGTTTATTCAACATTTGATATAACAATTAGTTATGGTGATTATACTCCAGTACGTGAATTGGATTTTGCTGTAAAGGGTGATGCTGATGCTGATTATAAGAATATCGCAGTTTTGAAGAATCGTTGGAATAATATTGAAGGTAAGATTATTGACGAAGCAGAAACTAAGGAATCTCCAAAAGCTGGTTCTTGGAATGCAGAAATGAATTGGGATAATTTAGATAAAGATGTTTATCAAGGTAAATCTCGTGCAACACTTGATACAATGACAGTTGGTGGTATAAAGAATTTTAATACATTAGATTCAAGAATCAATGGTTCATATGTATTATGTGATAAGAATACACGTACATTTACAATTAATCCTGTATCTGCTATTGTTGCTGATAACTGGGATTATATACAATACTATTATGTAGTTTTGGATAGATTTGCTGCTGTTGATTATCCTTCTGAAATTCGTGCATGGGATAGTTATTCTTACACTGGACTTAATGTTATGACTCCAGCAACTGATAAACTTAATATTACTGTTGATAGTGAAAACGCTATTGGTGATATTATTGGATTCCGTTTAATTGCTGTAAATTATGACGGTTCTCTTGTAGACCCAGATGGTAGAGCATTCTATGTAAAGATCGGAGATGTTAATGATGTTAAAGCTAATAAAACAGTTACATTTACTGCTTATAATAATACTGCAATGACAGTTAATAATATTATCTCTGAAGTTAAGAATTCAACGGGTGCTTATAATGTTGGTATTGTTAATATTGATATAAATGAATTAGGATTTACTTCTAGTGCTACATTTACACAATCTGGTACAGTTACATTAACACCTGCTTCATATCCATCAACTATTGCAAATAATGCTACATTGACTTGGGTATATCTTAAGGCGGACAATACTTTAGCTACATCTTGGAGTAATGTTAGTAAGTTGGCTGTAGGTATTGATAAAGCTGGTTCTTTCTATGATAATGGTTCAGTATCATTTACATTAACAAGTACAGATCCTGATCATCACAATGCTACAACAAATAAGTTAACTGTTAAAGTAACTAAAACATTCCCAACAACAGTTCCAAGTTTCTCTTGGAAAACTGGTTACGGTCCAGTTGGTGGAGTTAAGTATTTCTATCCAATGCCAACTACTGCTTATGGATGGACTTATCCAACTACAACATCAGTTCAATGTGATATGATGAATTATGTTAACAACCATAACGGTAATTATTCATGGACATTCTGGACAGATAATAGTAAAGAAACTGATATTGCTGATATTACACAAACAATAGGTGTAACAAATGCATATCTTAGATTCCCATTATCATATGTAGAAACAGAAAATAATACTGTTTATGGAGAATATGATTATGTATATACTCAAACTTCTTGTAAGAATGCAAATGATGTATTGGTTCCTAATGTTAATAAGAATGTAAATGTATTTAGTGGAAACGTTGTATTTGATGATATTATTTTGAAGAATACATATTCAGTTAAGCCTTATACATATTATACAGATATCGTTCCTGTTTCAGGATCTCAACCATCTGCTACATCTACTGTTTATGCATATCAATGTGGTAATGATAAATTGACAGAATATTATTTAGGTATAACTGCTGGTACTGCTGATCCAACAAACGTTAAGGCTGCTAGTACATATTCTAACTTAAATCTTTCATCTATTCTTACACAAAGAAATAATGTAATGACAGTATTTGATAATGTTCCTTTTGATAAGACATTATATACTGCAGGTACAGTTAAGGTTGGTCAGAATAATGATTATTTAACTGCAACATATGATGCTGCTACTTCTCAAATTACATTCACAAAAGTTGCTACACCATTAACAAAGTTAACACAAACTGTAACTGTAAAACTTACAGATAAGTTTAATAATGTTAAGACTATATCATTTGATATTGTTATAGTTCCTACAACTGTAGCTGCAGGTAATTTGAACTAAGATATAATTAATCTATAAAATGGAATCGTAATCTTAATATTATGATTCCATTTTTGATTTTTAAATTATTTAATTATGAATAGATTTAATATAATTACATTTTTAGGATATATGTTCTTTGCTATTATTATAGCTTTTGGATTTAGTGAAATGTTTAAAAGTTTTCCGTTATTTTTTATAATAACTGGATTCTTAGGGTTATTATATTTAATTATTAATAATTTTATTAGTTCTATAAACGATTCATTAAATAATATTTATAAAAATAAAGATTAATATATATATGTGTAAAATATTTTCTGATTTTAATGCATTTATGGATTTCATATTTGCTTTTATAATAATGATTACATCTTTAATAATTGTAATTATATCACCTGAAAACATTAATGGAATATTTAAAGATTTATGTATATGTGCATTAGGAATATCTTCATTAGCAACAATATATACTGGTTGGAAACTATATAAATCAATACCAAAATAATATATTTCATTGTAATAAGTATTAAATTTTAACATTTTATTATTATTTACTATATTAAGATATATATAAATTTATTAATATAATAAATGGATGATAAAAGATTTTTAAAAGATAATGATAACACAGGACGTTTTATTGTAAAATCAAAAGTTACGGGTAAAAAATATTATATAGAACCAATTGGAAACACACATTCTGCAGATTGGGGAGATTTAGATCCTGCAACAAAAAAGATGACAGGTACTTATGGAGAACGATATGAAGGATGTGTACCTGAAAAAGATTCTCTTATTACTGAAGAAAATGGATTTGAAAATATTGGGGTTTTAGGTCCAGGAGTTTCTCCAATGTCAGAAATAGATAGACGCGATAGAGAATATGAAAATCAAATGTGGTTATAAAAATATTTAATATTTTATGGTTGATTCTTTAGTTGCAATTAATATTATTTCAAATGATAAACTCATAAATAAAAACGGAACACCTTTATTATTTTACTGGGATGGTAAACAAGATATTAATGAAGCATTACATTCAGATAAATCATTTTTAGATTATTTATATCATACAGTATTAAATAAAGATAATTTTACTAATTCATATTTTTCATTTTTTCAATATTATATTGAAGATAATGAAGAACATTATAAAGAAGATAAAATTATTGTTCAAGATTTTATTAAATTTGAAAATATGAATGATGATAATGCATCTTTTTATAGATTATATTTATTAGATCATTTTTTATATCTTTATAAAAGTGCTTATCATGAAGATTATAATCAAGATATATCAATAATTGGAATAGATGATTCTATTTTAAATATATATGATAAAATACAAGAAAAATATCCTAAAAAGGTTATTAAGACAACTGTTGTGAATTATATTAGATCTGAATTAATGAAAACAGATAATCTAAATATTGAAAATACTGATTGGATTATATTTAAACTTGAAAATTTACTTAATGAAAGAATATGAATTACGAATTTGATTTAGCAATAAATTATTGTATATTTAATAATTTTAAACAGAAATCTGCATATATTGTTAATAGTTTATTTGCCCAAGGTAGAATAAATGAATATATGAAATTTAGATCTTATGGTATTATTACTCCACTTGATGAAAGAAATAAACATATTAATGTTGAAGAAATTGATAAATTTAATCGAATTAAAACAAATTGCATTATATATGATTTAACATATAATAAATGGAATCCTGGAAAATTTGACAGATGTTTTATTTATTTCTCCAATGTAGCTCGCGATACTAATTGGTATGGATATGTTTTATATAATACCGAAACAGGTGATTTAAAACATAAATATTGTATTAAATATGAAGACGATGCTTTATATCAATATATATATAATTCAATAATATCTTTAGCTGATGATGTTAAATGGAACCATTATAATTTGGAATTTGATTCATTAAAAAATAAAGATACAAAAAATTATCGTACTATTGCACATTATAATGAATATAAACAATATTATTTAGATTTCATAAAGAAACCATTTTCATAAAAATATAATAAAATAATTATGACAAAAGAAGAAATATTCTATAACGTTGCTATTCAAACATTTGTAGCAAATAATATAAAAAATCCTGATATGAAAAAATCATATAATTTATTTCTTTCATTGAGTAATGCAAAATATTTTGCTGATAAGTGTGAAGAACTAGTTAATAATGATTTAACAATTAAACAATTTGACCCAAATGAAGCATAAGATATTAGTTTTTATTATATCATTAGTAATGATGTTAACATTTAGTTCTTGTGATGTATATACATATGCAACTACACAAGATGATATATATATTGAAGCTGAAGCAGATATTGTTAATTCAGATATATCATATAATATTATTATAAAATATGGTACTCCATATTATTATAATGGAAGATTATTATATTATTACTATAATGATTTATATTATTATCCTTTTATATATAATGATTACTTATATTTGAGAACATATCGTAAACCATTTAGACACCTAAATTATAGACCATATTTTAGACCTAATCATAAATACGATAGAAGAATAGAAAATCATTATCATATATATAGAGATAAATCTATTCATCATAGAGAAAACATATATAGAAATAGACCACATAATGTTAACCCTGATCGTCCAAGTATTCAAAATAGACCAAGACACAATTCTCAACAGAATCGTCCTATGAATAATTCTCGATTTGGTGGTAAACGATAAATTTAAATATATAAATAAATTAAACAATGAAGAAAACAATTTTTGGCTTTATTTTTGCAATTGCTTTCAGTATGATGGTTGCTTGTGGTAACACAACACCAGCTACTATTGCAACAGCAGATAGCACAGGGGTTGATACTGTACTTGTAGATAGCGCAGCATTAGACTCAGTTGCTGCTGATACAATTGCACTTGATACTACTGCCGTAGCCGAGTAAATTTGAAATTAATTAAAGTAGTATTATAATAGGATTTGACATATGTCAAATCCTATGTTATTATATTGGTTATTTAAATGATTAATAAAATTTTATTTAAATTGTAAATTACTTTTACTATTTTTATAAAAAATATATGTAATTATAATATGCCTAAAAGTAAATTAACATTAATTGTTGATGGAAACTGGCTTTTAATGAGTAGATTAGCAGTTCTTAATAATCGTTATATAGATGATTATGAATTAAATCAAGAATTAAAACTATTGTTAATTAAATCAATTAATGTTGTTCTTAGAAATTTTAAAGATATAGATAATGTTATTTTTGTTGCAGATGGTGGTTCATGGAGAAATTCATTAGAAATACCTGATTATTTATATAAAGAAAAAACATCAGAAGGTCAATCTGTAGAATATAAAGGAAATCGTGTTCGTGATGATGATTTTAACTGGGAACTTCTTTTTAAATCTTATGATGAATTTATATCTAAATTAAGAGAATGTGGAATTACTGCATGTCAAGAAAACTCAATTGAAGGAGATGATTGGTGTTATCATTGGTCAACATTATTAAATTCTCAAGGTACTAATTGTATTATTTGGAGTAAAGATAATGATTTAAAACAATTAGTAAAAATAGATTCAAATAAATGTTTTACTGCATGGTGGAACTCAGATAATGGATTATTTTTAGAAGACTATTCTGAAGATGAATTAAATTTCTTATTTAATAATGAATTTAATATTAATGAGGAAATATTACAAAATATAATATCTAAGTCTAAAGAATGTACAAAAATACATCCTAAAGATATAATTATTGATAAAATTATCCGTGGAGATGCTGGAGATAATATTTATCCAATCATATTACGAAACAGTAAATCATCAACAAATAGACATTTTAAAGTATCAAAAAAAGATATTGATTTTAACTTAGATTATAATGATGATGAAGCTATAAAAAATTATATAACAAACATATATAATAGTAAAAATTATAAAGATAGAATTAATAAATCTTTAGAAGATATTATTAATCATTTTAAATATAATAGAATGCTTGTAGTTCTTCAAGAACAATCATACCCGCAAGAAATAAAAGATATATTTGAAAAATATACTGAATATAACTGTTCTAAAGATACTTCTATTGCAGAAAGTCAAATACAAGCATCTGCTAATAAATTAAAAGGAATTCTTGATATTATATAAACAAAAGGAGAACAACAGTTCTCCTTTATTTTTTAACAAATAAATGTAAATAAATTTTACTTATAAAACTATTAAAAATTCATTCATAGATAGCGGTTATTCATCTTCTAAGCTTATAACAGTTAAAAAATATATAAATATATATCTTAAAATTTAAACATTATTAGAAGATGAATATTAAGATTGTTTCATTCCGTAAATAACTTCAACAAATTCTGAACCAATCTCATTTAATATATGTTCTTTTGCAGCTGCTAAGTTTAAACTTTCATTAACATTTTTACTCCAAAGATATATCATATTATCTTCAGAATCATATTCACTATCAATATTATAATTTTCTTTAATATAATTTTGAATAGATTTTATATTTTCATGAATATTTAATATTTTATCTATTAATAATTGTTCATTAGATACATTATTCATATTACTAATGTAAGCATTATATATTTGTTATGATAGTTTATCAGATAAATATTGTGATAAACTTTTAGATATTTGTTCATCAGTAATATAATGTTTGATAATATATGAAGATATATCATCCATAGGAATATCCAAAAATTCAATTAATGTATTAAGTTGTGATTCTGGAAAATCATCCCATTCTATATTTACTGATATTTTGGGTTCATTTTTAATTTTCTTAAATACTTTTTCAATTATTTTATCATTTTCACTTTCAACTGCATTCGAATTTTGAACTTCTTGATATATTGGTAAGTTCATTGAACTATTAATTGAACTACCAACAACATTAGATTGTTCAGTATTAACAATTTCAGATATTTCAACAGGTTTATTATCAACTACATGTCCACTTTCATCGTATATTTCATCAGATGCTTGAACATAATTCTGTGAAAACTCACTCATCATTATTTGTCCTGCATCAGATATTATTATCATATTATCTCCATCTATAACTGAATTTCTAACATTAATAACTTGTCCTGTTAATTTATTAATCCATTTTCCAGTTATTCCCATATTATAATCTTCGCCCATATATATTAGAATCTAATTTATTTATATTATATACTAAAATAGATAAAATAATATTACATTTTAAATACAATTTAAAAAATATTTATAATTTATTTTTTGGTCCTGCTTCAAATTCAGTATCACTTTGTGATTTATAGAATGTTTTATTTACTTTATCATATAAACCAGGAATATTACGTTTATTTAAAACAGGAATTAAATCTCTAACTAATATTCCATTTTTATATAATTTACAATAATCAATTCTAGCATTTATAAATCTCCATGGACTTCCTGAACTGTTTTTTGAACAAAATAGACTTGTCGTTACATTATGTAATTGTTCATCTGTAAAATTAAATTCTCTATTTAAATGTACTAATATATTTCTAGAATCAACATATTTACCACTATCTGGTGGTCCATAAGTCAATGCATTATTATTAATATCATATATAGAACAATAATATCTACCATCTTTACTAAATTCATCTTCATAATTTTGTGGTTGTTTATAACAGCATTCATTATAATAAGAAGAAGTACTTGCAGGAATTCTAATATTTAATCCTGGATATGGACTAGCTTCTTTAGATGCACATAATAATGTTGATTGTTGCAAACCTGTTTTACCATGACCATATAACATAAAATTCATATCAATTTTAAAACTGATTGGACTAGCATCAAATAAACCAATTCCTAAATCAATATACTGTCCACCTGTTTGAGTACTACGTATATATTCAAGTGGCACATATTTATCTTCATAATCAACATTTTTATTTTCTTGTATTTTATAGATATGTGGAGATATCCAATTATTTTCTATATATGATTGATACTGAGTTTGTGTTGAAAAAAGTTTTAAATATTTCATTATTTATATTATAAATTATTTTTTAATATTTCTTTTTTATTTTCTTCAGATGCAACAATATATGAATTAATTATATCTTCTATATTAGTATCATCACTTAAAAAATACATATATTTATATTCATTAATACGTTCATTAAAATATTTTAATTCTATTTTGTATTTTTTATTAATAGAATTATGATGTTTAATATCAATCCATATTGTAAGAATATTATATTTCTTAAATATAACATCAGGAATATTATTATATTCTTCAATATTCATAAATCCTATGTCATTATTATAAAAATCATCTAATGTTATTCCATGTGATATATAATTATTAGTTAATATATATAATAATGCATTATTCTTATAAGATAAATTAACATTAACTGTATCTAAATAATATATGTAGTTTTCTGAAATTTCATCATAATATTCAGTATCTGTAGAAAATGTTGGTATTATTGAAACTTCATTATTTTTCAATATAATTTTCTTACATATGTCTAATGATTTATCTTTATCATCACAAACTATAAATATCTTTTCTTTTTCCATTATTAATAAGTACGTTTAATTGATAAGAAGAATGATGTATTATATAATTGATATATAACATAAGGAGCATCAGAACCAAATGATGTATTAAAATCTCTTGCAATAACAGTACCATCTTCTACTTCTCCAGCATCAACTAATTTATATCCCACAGGAACCATAACATAGAATGATTCACCATCCATAGTATCAGAAATTAAAATTTCATTTCCATAATTTATTGATGCAGGTAATTCTCCATTTTCTAATTCAACCTTTCTCCATCCTTGTGAACTTCCAGTAGTTAATGGAACTAATTTCAAATTAGCTTTAATATTTGGTTGATTAACACCAATATAATAATACCAACCTTCAGTATTTTGTGTAATAGGTGTTTCTTCGTCTGTTGATGTATTAATATCCCAGCCTAGACCTGTTATATAGTTCCAAGATATTGTTCTATAATGATCATCACTTGTAATATAATCTTTTTCTAAATTATATTTATCAAACTTACATATAATTTTTATAGATGTATTTTCTACATATAATAATATATCTAAAGTATCTGTAGACCAAACTACTCTATTAGAATCTTCAATAATTAAATCATCATTAATCTTTAAGAACATTTTTGGTACTTTATATGGAGAAACTTCTTGATTAATTAATGCTATTAATTGGTTACCCCCACATTCTAATTTAACATTAGTTATGTTTTCTTCAATATTAATATTAAATAAATCATAAATAACTTTATTTAAATATATAAAATATGATTTTATATTATTATATTCTAATTTATAAATAACTCCTTTAACATTATTATGAATATTAGTATATAATGTATCATTTCTATACCCAATCATATTAGTATTTGCAAAATTAAATTCATTATTTACTCCATTATCTATATTGTAAAAATAACTATAATCAAATATTTCATTACTTACTGTATCCAAAATATTATATTCACCAGCATAATAATGTTTATCATTAATTACTTTATGTACAATTTGATTTTTAGTTAAAGATATTGTTTTTTGCCCATTTAATACAATATTATTAAAATCAATAGATAATGTTTCTTGAGTCTTAAATTCATTTGTATCATTAAGATTCATTAATGTATCTGTGCCTACATTAATGTTTTGACTAATTGAACTTAAATGCAATACACTCTTATCGGGATCATTATAATCTGAACCTAAATAAGAATAATATGTATTACCATCTTTATCTAATGATATTATATTATATCTATTTAATGTATTAACATTTCTTAAGAATATTTCTTTAAAATCAATATTTGGTACATTTGAATTAAATACATATTCATCATAATATACTTGATTACCATTTTCAGTAACCTTTTCTAAATATTTTGAAGAAACTTCAACTGTATTTGTTACATATGTCTTTTTTAATTTATTAGAAATAATATCATATATTTCATTATTAATTGTATAAATGTCACCATTAATATCTAATTTTGTATATTCAGCTGTTTCTAATTGTTTTTCAATTTTAAATAATACACTTTCAACATTATATAAATTTGTATCTGTTGTTACTTTATACTTAGGATATAATATATTTGTAACACCTTCACTAAGTATATTATTTATATCTGATATATATTTAGTTATATATGAATATTTAGCTTCACTACTACTTAAAGTTAGATTATCAGTATATTCAATTATTGCATTTAAATTATTCTTATAATTAAAATTTTCATCATATTCATTTAATTTTGTTGTGTCAGGATTATATTCTGAAGAATTCTTATTTTTTATAATTCCCCAGTTATATGATGTATTATTTAATTGATTTTGACCTATTTCATTAATAAGACGAGCTTTAAGAATTAATAAATCTTGTTCATTTAAATTAAGTAATGTTGTACCTGCTAATACACTTTCTAAATTATGGGTAACACCTAAAGGTATAACATATCCTTCATCATTCTTAATAACTTCAAAATCATACCCATTATCATTAACTGAATAATTCCAAATAGTTATGACATTTGAACCTAAATAATAGTTAATATTATTTTGATTATCTAAACAAGTTAAATCAGAAATATTTATAATGATACTATTTTCAAATATTTCATTATTTGCTGATGTTATTATAGGCATCCAAGCAATACATTTAGTATCGTCATTACTTAATAAATTACTAAATAAATTCTTATGTAAATCAAATTTAACTGATTTAAATTTAATTGTATTTAAATCAATATTCTTAGATATAGAACTTAATATTTTATATTCTTCATTATTAATAGAATGTATAATTATAATGTTAGGATTACCTGCATCTTTACCAATTGCTCTGATTTTTGTATTATAATTATTAATATTCCAATTTTCATCAGTATCAACAAATGGCATTGTATATATATTCTTTATACTAACATTATTTATAACATCTTCTAATTTGTTATTATATTCAATATCAAATTTATATGATCTAACTTTTGTTACTCCAACATAATCAAATATTAAATAATCATTGTTTTCCAATATATCACTTCTATTATATGCTTCATTAAGATCTGTTAATAATACATAAATATCATTAGAATAATATATATCTAATTCATTATTACTATTACATACATAATTAATATTATAATGTAAAGGTATATAAAGTCTAAAATCAGAAATGTTTATTGTATTATCTTCTTTATATATGTCATTATATATTTTTTCAAATAACATACATAATATTCTTTTTAAGAAAGTTAAACGTGTTTCTAAATAGAATTTTTCATTATAATATCTAAATATGTTTTCATAAAACTCAGTTATGTCATTGTTTAAGTAATAAAGTTCTTCTGCAATATTTGTAAATTTATATTCCTTTTGATATAAACTAATTATATTTTCATAATCACTTTCAGAAACCCATAAGAACTGATTTGCACTTGTATCTAAATCAACATCTAATACAGTAGTATTATGATAATTAGAATTAAGTACATTATTCAATATAATACTAATAGGAGAATTTGAATCATAATTATAACTTAAATCATCATTATATTGTTCTAAATTATCAATATCTATAAAATCAGGATTTATAAAATTTAATATTAAACTATTTTCTAAATTATGATTTTCATAACAATATGTATTAATAAATGATTCTTTATATCTATCATCTAAATTACTAGTATTAAAAAGCTTTAATGTTAATTCATATTTATTATTAAAGTAGTTTCCATATTCATCTAATTTACGAGAAAGCTTAATTAAATAATAGTAGTCATTACCAGTATCAGAATATACATGTCCACTTTTTACAGAATATATTAACTTATTTGTAGATATATCATATTTATAATAAAGCAATACTGCATTATTATTATCATTATCTTCATATCCAATTTTCTTACCAACAGTTATAATAGTTAATATATTATCTTTATTAGATATTATACTATTCTTACAATATTTTTCAATACTATTAACTGGAATAGTAAAACTAAATTCACGATTACTAAATAATGTATTGTTAATATTTTTTGTTTTTAAGTTATCTAATATCTTATCAGTATTTGCTTTAATATTATTAATACCAATAACTGCATTATTATTTACATATTCTAAATATCCAATATAGTCTTCTGATGAATATGTTTCTTCTTCGTTATTAAGTAATTCAATAAAACTAAAAGACCCATATTTTAAACCATCACCTTTAATTCCTATACGTTGTCCTAAGTTAGCTAATGCTTGCAATATATATTCTTTACCTAATTGATTAATAAAATTAGAATCAATATCAGAATTAGATTGCATTAAGTTAATATTTCTTTTCATTACTTTAAGTTGAATTTATATGATATTTTATAAAGTTTAGAATTTTTAACTGAATTAAGTTTAATACTTTCAGTTATATAATTAACATTATATTTGTTATATAAAAATAATATAATATTTGTATTTAACTTTTTCTTAAGTGATTTATTTATATATTTTGTAAACACATCAATTGTTTTTTCTTCTGTCTCATATATATTAACTAAATCTTCATAAGTTACTTCTTCATCAATGTTTATAATTATTTCTTCTTTAAGATTATAGAACTTATTATCATTAAAATGTTTATATTCAAATTGATATATATCTTCATATGATATTTCTTTATTATTTATATAATCATATTTAGTACATAAATGTATTGGATGATATTCATTTATATCAATATTAGTTTTTCTTAAGATATTATATTTATTTGAACTATTATCATTAGTGATAAATAAATTTTCCCAAATATCATTTAATATAGATTTTTGTTCTATTAATGGTGTTATGAAATTAAAGTATCTTATCATCTTTAACTTTTTATTCTTTTGATATTTTATAATGTTATCATAAAGAATATCCTCATCAGAATTTTTCAAACTAATATATTTATATTCTTCATCTGAAGTTATCTTTGAAGATATATAATTTATATAAACATTTAATTCATTTGGTTTAACAATATTATCTGATTTTAAATTAGTAAAGAATCTAAATATATTTGTCTTTAAGAAAGGATTAATAATTTTAAAGTATTCATTAATTATATTATCAGAAATATTTATATCATTTATCTTATCGAATGATGTTGAAACATCATAAGTATTATTGATGTTAAATGAATTATTTGTATTATCAAATTTAAAGTCTAAAACATAAAATGCATATTTATTATAATCATCTGATGCAAAATATAAATTAGATTCATTATCATATGTAACGTTATATTTATTAATAAAATCTTTACTAAATATAGATTCTAATTTATTATCTAATGATACTTCATTACTTTGGTATATATCATATAATATTATACCTAATTTTTCTTTTATGAATATATTTCTATAATATTCATTATTATTTTCAATATCTTCTATAGTACCATTTTCAATATTTAATTCAATTAAAGATTCATCAATAATATTTTGTAAATTATTTTTTTCAATATATGATCTTACATATGTTTTAACATCAATTTCTTTAGCATAAATTTCATTAGAATCTATATATCTATTATTTTGAATTTTATTATATTTTATAAGATTTTTGATATTGTTAGAATCTGATTCATTTGTGTAAATATTATTAAATAATGGAGTTAAGAATCGACTAATATCAACAATAGGATCAACATCTTTATGTTCATAATCAGGTTCATCTATTATATTATCTTCAATATATATATCCCAGTTATCATTATTATCAGAATATTTATTACATTTATATAAATAAAGATATGTTTCATCGTCTTCCAATAATTCAGTTAAACTATCATTTAACTGAATGAAATATTTATTTAATGTTAAATCTAATTCTATTGTTGTTTCATCATCTAAATTAATTATGAATTTATCATTTAAGTTACGAGATTCAGAACACATATAATTAAAGAATAATTGATTTGCATTTTTATAAACTTTAATGTCATTAATATATTCTTCTGAATCTATTTCTGTTACCCAAGGATTAGTTAATTTATACAAATAATCAACATATTTTTTGTCTTTATAATTATTAAATAAGAATTTACTTAATAATGTATACTTATCTTTGATTTCAATATTATTTGTAGTAGTATTTTTTACATAAATTCTATTTTTAATATATATATGATCTATAATATTTGCAGAATAATTAATTAATTTATTTCTATATAATATTCCATAATCTGAATAATTATGTAATTCTTTAGCATATTCTTTCATATGATTTACATTAATTATTCTGTAAAAGAAATTTTTAAATTTATAAATTGATCCTTTATCTATATATGGAATATTTTTATCAGGGTATCTAATATTATACTTATAAATATATTCATTTAAATTATATGGATCTACATAAATATAATCATCATATAATTCTGTATTCTTTTTAAAGTAATTATATGAAATTATATTTTTATCAAAATTATATGGATAAAAACTATATGATAATAAATTTTGTATCAAATTATAAATATAATGTGAAAATGGCATTACATAATTACTATTAGATCTTTGAAATTCAAATGGTCTAAGTCCAATAATATTAATTGCATTCATCATTAAATCATAATACATAAAATGATTATTTACTAGATTAAATGATATATTAACAAATAATGTATTGATATCTGAACCATTTTTATTTATATCATCAAATAATGAAAGATAAATACTAATTAAATTATGCATTATAATATGTTCATATTGTATATTGATAAATTTATTATTCATATTATCATGAACATATGTATAATTAAAATTATCAGAGTTTATATCTATATTAACCCATTCATATTTATTTATATTGGTATTATATTTTTTATATTTATATGTTTTATCTTTAACAGAATAATATAATGTATCTTTTAATTCAAATAAATATTCATTACATTTATCAATAGTATTATTTAATTCATTTAAAGATAAATCTTCAAATGAAATATTAATATCTTCTGAATTTATTGTCGATAATATATTTTTTAAATCTTCAATAAGTTTATTCTTATTAGATTCATTAAATATATTCATATAATATTTATTGAATGATTCTATACTATTAGTAATATTATATCCCCAAGTACTACTATAGATATTTCTTATAACAGTTGCATCAGTATTATTAACACTATTAATATCGTTTTTATCTATATATTCATTATTTTGTAATACTGTAAATAATGTTTGTTCAGATATAAAATAATTTCTAATGTAAATTTTAAAATTATTGTTTTTATCTATATTTTCATTTAATATATCATAAGCATCAGTTAATTTAGTTCTTTCTTTTAAGAATTGCGCTTCGATATATAATTGATCATATATATTTTTAAATTCTTCATTATCAAAAATTAATTTATAAAATGTAGTATTGTTATTAATATATTTTTTATATATATTAGCATTATTATAAATTGGTAACAATTCATAACCAATTATTTTAACCTTATCTAATTCAGTTTTTAATTTATTTACAATTATATTAATTTCATCAGTCACTACATATCCATCAGTATCTTCATAATTATAAATTAATTTATATACATTATCAAGAATATTAATTATGTCATCAAACTTATAATATTTGTTCTTGTTATAATAATTATCTTCTATTATATATGATCCATTAGTATTTTTTACTAATTTTTTATTATATGTAAGATAATTTGATATATTAGTATTTTCAGTATATATATTTGTATTATATGTTAATTTAGCATCATTTATAGATACTAATGTATATGAATCATGGTCTATACTATTTTCCCATAATCTAGAATTATATGCATTTAAAATATGATCAAAAAGATTTTTAACATGAAATATTCTAGTTTTACTATTATCATTATTACTATATATACTAAAGTCATAATAATAATCACTGAATTTATCATCATAATGTAAATTAGTATCATAAATTAATTCAGAAACTATATCATATTTACCTAATAAATTTTCTTTTAAATATGTATCATTATATGATATATTTTTCATTTTTATAGTAGTTTTATTATCTATCTTATTTTTTGACAATATATATTTTACTGAAGTAATATCATTAGCTGCAGTATAATTATCTACAACATTTAATGATAAATTAATAAATACACCAAATTTATTAATAGAATCATCAACATCATTAGTGAGTTTATATAACACACCATTAAAATATGCATGTTTATTGATTATGTCACACCAATAATTATCTTTATTAAAAATGTTTTCATTTAAATATAATACATTAAACCATGATGAATAGAAATTACTCATCAACATTTTATATTTATCAAAATTACTTACTGAATAATATTTCTTAATATTATTACCTGTAGGCAATATTAATGAATTTTCTTTAACTATACATACTGGTGTAATATCTTTGAACATTGTTGGAAATGCTCCATATTTAAAATTAGGATTCTGAATATAAGAATATCCATAACTTAAATTTGTTATATATGGGTTATCATCATCTGAATAAAGAAGTTTAAATCTACAATAATCAGGTGTTATTTTATTAGTAAATCTATATTTTGTAAATCTTCCTTCATTTAATGATGGATAATTTACATTCATTATATTCAATTTTTCTCCATTATCTAAATATTTATGATTTAATGTATACTTTCCAGATAATTCATCATATTTCAAATACTTATGATAATAATTATAATAATTTATTGAAAAATCATAAAAATTAATTTTTACTCCAAATTTATTATAATAAAATCCATAAATTTTTATTTCATGTGTATTAAAGAATTTATATTCAATTTCATTAAACATATCATTAATATTAAACATGAAACTTAATGGAATAATTTGAGACATTACTAAATTATTTCTTTCAAAACCTTTGCATATAGTATAATCAAAGTTATTAATAGTATTTTGATTATTATATAAATCACCTATTACATTATCTATATATTTAACAAATCCACCGCTATGTACGTCAATACCAAAATATGTAGCTTGTTTAGATTCAGGTGAACAGAATATAACTTTATTATTAAGTTTTTTAATATAATTCTTTAAATATGATTTTAAATAATTTCTTATATCATCTTTATTAATATTTATCTTAATAGTTTTCTTAAAATTTTTAGACAACTCTATTGTAATGACAAAATATTCTGGTAAATCTTTAATGTCATCTATATAAAATGGTGCATAAAAACTAAATTGATAATTATTCTGACTATAATATAATCTTTTACATCCAAATTCATAATCTTTATTTCTACTATCATTTGTTCTATTAATTTCATATTCATCATATTCTCTATAATTATTTTTATCATATTGATAATTATCTTTATAGAAAACATTTGAATAACTTCTGAAATATTTAGTTATAACATATTCATGTTGATCTTTAACTAAATTCAATTCTATATCTTTATTAAAAAGATTATTCTGTAATGGAACTAATGATGCTTCTCTAATATATACTTCATAATTATTAGAATCTAACTTTGTGTATTCTTTAACTTTACAACCTATTGTGTAATTTCCAGATAATGTAGGAAGTGTTCTTAATAAAGGTTTAAACATAATTTTAAAATATTTATTAACGTATTTTTTATATTACCATTTTATAAAAATATTATATTTTATATAAATTTAGCTTAATTAAATCCTAAGATATATGAATTTAGAAAAAAAATTAAAAATTTCTTAAAAAAAATTTAATTTTTTTATATTTTTTACTAAATTATATTTATAATTATTTAAAATGAATAAAATATAAAGAAAGTATATTTATGAAGCAATTTAGTCAACATATTGAATCAATTCTTGGATCATCAATTTTTGGTGAACCTTGTGGTTTGGGTATGATTGAATATAATGTTTCCGGATATACTAAAATATAAATAGGATATAAGTTAAACAGTACAACATATACTTATAAAGTAAATCTCCGGAATATAAAAATTCTGGAGATTTTTTCTTTTTATAAAGAATTATAAAAAATATAAAAAAATTCTTAAAATATTTTAATAAATTAAAAACTTATCTATATTATTAATATAATATTTAAAAATAAATAATATTTGAAATTTTTTGAAATGATGGTCGGTTCATCTAAGGGTTAGGATTCAAGATTTTCATTCTTGTCATACGAGTTCGAATCTCGTACCGACTACAATGAAAACATATTGAAAAATACATAATTTCAATTTTCATTATATGTTCTTTGACATATTGGTACAATAAAGATATTATACAGTTAGTTTTGGGATGACCACCTTAATGAATGGTCAGATAGGACGGTATTAGATAACCATTATAATTATGAAGCTGTTGAAAATGGTATATTGGCGGGATGCCGGAACGGTAACGGGCCTGACTTGAAATCAGAGGCATCCTTTGGGGTGAGTGGGTTCGACTCCTACTCCCGCCGCTAAATAGATGTGGTTAAGCATTAGTCTTGATTTATAAAATTATTATTATTAATTATAAATAACTATATTAATATATGAATAATTTTAATAAAGAACAAATTTTATATTGTCAATATTGTGGTAAAAAATGTAAATCTTTAAATTCTTTAAAACAACATGAAATAAGATGTAATAATAACCAAAATAAAATTAATATTGTTATTAAAGGTCATACAAATACATGGACACAAGGCAGAACTTTTATTAATAAAAATGGAATTCATAAATTTATAAAAAAAGAAGAATTAGAAAAATATATTAATGAAGGTTGGTTATTGGGATTAAATAAAGAATATAAAGAAAAAATATCTAATTCATTAAAAGGTAAATCTAGCGGTAAAGCTTTAACACCTGAAGATGAATTAATAAGAAAACAAAAAATATCTGAAACAATGAAACAAAATCCTTTAGCTGGAGGATATCGTAAAGGTTCAGGACGAGGACATGAAGGATGGTATAAAGGTATTTTTTGCGATTCATCTTGGGAATTAGCATTTTTAGTTTATCATATAGAACATAATTTATATATTGAAAGATGTAAAGAAAAAAGAAAATATATTTTTGAAGGTAAAGAACATACATATATACCTGATTTTATAACAAGTGAAGGTATTATTGAAATTAAAGGATTTAAAACTAAACAATCTGAAGCAAAAAGATTACAAAATTTAGATATTAAATATTTATATTTTAATGATATTAAATATTGTTTAGATTATGTTATTAATAAATATGGAGATGAATTTTGGAAAAAATTATATAAATTTGGAGGTATGTGATAATTGGTAGTCGGGCGGTCTTGAAAACCGTTGGTCGGTAACACGGCTTGGGGGTTCGAGTCCCTCTGCCTCCGCAAATCATTAGTGGAGAATAGAAATTCATCAAGGAAACCGACGGATTAAATTCCTTGCAGGTTCGAGTCCTGTCCATGGTCATTATGTACCGCGGTGGTGGAACTGGTAAACACATTGGTCTATTGTTTTATTCGATTATTCTATGATTATGTTGGCTAGATGTCTGAACGGTTTAGGTCCCGATCTGCAAAATCGTGGTAAGTGGGTTCGACTCCCACTCTGGCCTCAAAATTATCTGGTGTATATAAGAGTTACTTCACGATTTTTAATTAAGTGGTTTTAATGCAATTTTTCCAGAATTGAATCCTTGGTTCGAATCCAAGAGAATCGATATTTATTTATACTTTTATAGCTGTTCCGATAATTTTATTTTGGGTCTGTGGTGTAGGTGGTTGTCGCTCGTCGGACTGAAAATCCGAAGGCACTTGTTCAACTCAAGTCGGACCCACGATATAGAATTTCTATTTAAATCAAATCCCAGACGTGTAATAGGATTCTATAATTAAACATTATAATATTAATTGAAACACAATTAAGGTGGTGAGATGTTATAATGAAGCTCTGAAAACAATTATTTTAATTCACGTGTCCTATAATTTGTTTTCATTATCTTAGAGCTATCTTTTTAATAAAGGCGCCAGTTAGTAGAAATACAGGTGATCTGAAACACCGAATATTTATTGAAAAGGATTAGGAAAGATTTTTAATGAAATTTATCATTTCATAATGATATATAAATCAGGGTGTAGCCGGTAATAGGTGACCGACTCGCTTTGGAAGCGAGATTAAGTTATGCAGGTTCGAGTCCTGTCTCCCTGACAATTTTAATTATAATCTTAAATAAGTAAGTTCGAATTTAATTTTTTTTACAAAAATTGATTATTATTAATTATATAAACTATATTATATTAATATATTAAATTAATTAATGAGTACTGAAGAAATTCAAAACATATATGATTATTCAAAATCAAAAATAGAAATTTGTAATAAATTAGGAATTAGATTAAATCAAAATGGTGTTTATATAGATAATAATATTTTAGAATATTTTTCACAAATAGGAATTAATTCTCGTGACGATATATCTAAGAAAAATTTATCGAAGCATTGGTTAGAAATACAAAAAAGAGATTATGAATTAAATCCTAAATATTGTGAGAATTGCGGAAAAATATTACCTTTTGAGAAAAGATTTTCAAAATGTTGTAATCAATCATGTAGTTCAGCATTAGGTAATAAGAAAAAAGGTCATAGATCTGAAGAAACAAAACATAAAATATCAGTATCAATTCATAAAAAATATATAGAAAATCCAGAAATATTTCATAATCAATATACAAATGGTGTTTTAAATAAAAAACCAAATTATAAATATATATCTGATTTAATAAATGATAATATTATATTAAATAATGATAATTTTGATTATATTGATAAAGAAATTAATATAAATAAATTATATGAACACACTTGTAAATTATGTGGAAGAGTATTTTATGGTCGTATAAATAAATTTGGTAAAATTAGTGGTGGTAATACATGTTCAGAAAAATGTCATCATGATTTAGTTTCTAATATAGGTAAAAAATTAAGATTAAAAGAAATTGCTAATGGAACTTTTAAAGGTTGGCAATCAAGAAATATAACAAGTTATCCAGAAAAATTTTGGAAAACAGTATTAGATAATAATGATATTAAATACGAATTAAATTTTCCAATAAAACAAGATAATAATTTGTATAATTATTTCTTAGATTTCTATATTAATATTAATAAAAGAAAAATTGATTTAGAAATAGACGGTAAACAACATAAATATACAGATCGTCAAGAATCTGATATAAAAAGAGATATTTATATTAAATCTAAAGGAATTGAAGTTTATCGTATTGAATGGAATGAAATTAATTCAGATAAAGGAAAATTATTAATGAAAGAAAAAATTGATAATTTTTTAAATTATATTAAGGCGTAGTAGTTCAGTAGCTTAGAATGCGGCATTTGGGATGCTGTGGTCGCACGTTGGAGTCGTGTCTACGCCACTTATTTAAACCAATCTTGGTAAATTATAATTGGTTAGTGTAGTAAAGAGTTACTTCGAAATAGTAATAGGAACAATTTATACTTTTTACGATTATTCTACCAATATGGCCCGTTCGTCTATCGGCTAGGACGTAAGATTTTCATTCTTAAAAGAGGAGTTCGATTCTCCTACGGGCTACAATAATTTATATGCGGGTATCATTACTAATAGGTTAGGTAGTCACCCTTTCAAGGTGGAAATACGAGTTCGAATCTCGTTACCCGTACAAAAGTTCATATCCTAGATAGATAGGTAAAGTTGGCATTAGAGTTATGGGTTATCCGGAAATAAATCACATAACACTTGCTGGAAGTAATAATCGAGTGCGCATAAAGAACAACTTCCCAGAGGCTTTAGGGTTAATACATTGCCCGAGATGGAACAGAATTTTATTTTATTTTAAGTTGAAATTTTATATATGATTAGTAAGTAATGTGAGTCCAAATGGTAAGCAGAATGAATTTTATATATAATCTTGCAAGAATTTCAACTTTTTATTTGGGGAGATCTGCTAATAGGTTAGGCTCCCGCTCTGATACGGCGGCAATCCCAGTTCGAACCTGGGCCTCCCTACAATTCCTTGTTGAAGAATAGAGTTACTTCAAGAATGTGGATCTTTAAAAATACTTTGTTCGCGTGTTACAGGAATATTTATTGGGCTATGCTGTGTAATTGGTTAACACGTCAGCCTTTGAAGCTGAAGTTCCCAGTTCGAGTCTGGGTGGCCCAACGTACTTTTGGTTGTAGGTGACTTTCAGAATAGGCACAGCGATCTCGCATCGCCGTTTACATAATGGAACCTTCAATTAATAATTCATTGTTGTAGAGAAGAGATACTTCAATCAAATTATTTCATAATTAAACAAAAATACTTTTCTCGAATGTTACATGAATTTTTATAGTCTCGTAGCTCAGTTGGTCAGAGCACTACACTGATAATGTAGGGGTCGTAAGTTCAAGTCTTATCGAGACTACTTGGGAATTAGCAAAATGATTCGTATGAAAGTTATTATTGTAAATATTTGCGTAAGACCGCGATTAGGCCGAAAGTTCTCGAGATCAATAATATTTATAATAATGATAAGTAATGACAGAAAGAGAAATTAGTAAGATTAGCTAACTTACGAAATTGAATTTGAAGAAGCGAACACATTGCGCTACCCGCGGAGGGTAGAGGTCCTGTGAAAGTCAGTGGTTCCCGAACATGTCGATATCGTATAACGGTAATTACGGGGCTCTCATAAGGCTTAGATGACTGTTCAACTCAGTCTATCGGCACAAATTCCTTGTTGAATTGAAGAGTTACTTCTTAATCCGCCAGAAACTTTGGATTTTTAGCTTAATTGGTTAGAGCGCGGGCCTACAAAGCCCGAGGTGATGGTTCGAATCCATAAACAACACTTTTCAAAAATGTTACAGGAATATTTTGATGGCCCTCGGGACAGATTGGTTTAAGTCGTCGGTCTCTCAAGCCGGAATAACGGGTTCGAATCCCGTGGGGGCTACATAATTCGCGGAGTGGTGAAATTTTAATTGTTAAACACTTTGGTCACTGTTCTCCTTTAGTGGTAGTGTAGATTCAGAGTTACTTCAATGTTGGTATACACACTTTTATTTGGAAAAAGATTATGTAGGTTCAAGTCCTACCTCCGCGACAAACTTCTTTGAATATTTCTTTAAAGAAATATCCTATGACTATATAATTGAATTACGTAATATATATTATATAGGAAGTATGCATAGGCGAGGGCTCAGATGACGTGACGCGGAACTAAGTTTTCGGATCTAAGGAAAACCGAATTTGCGGCTGTCGTATAACGGTTTATTATACTCGACTTCCAATCCAGTGATGTGGGTTCGACTCCCATCAGCCGCTCAATATAAAATAATGCAGTAGTGGTGTAGTTGGAGGTGCACGCTGCCTTGCCAAGGCAGAGGCTTTCGTGGGTTCAAATCCCATCTACTGCTCAATATGCAGGGAGCTGTGAGGTACGCAGCATGTCCACCCTGCTCCAATAGAGGATTCCCTGCAGCCTCTAAAAATCCGTGTAGGGTGGTTTAATCGGGATTCAATTGCATGTATTGTAAAACATGTCCTTCTGACTGAGGTTATAGTTGAAATGGTGTCCTCGTAGCTTGTGCAGCAATAAGCCTTGATTATTGTAAAAAACTTATCACCACAGATAGGGAATAAGGTTGACCTATCATTTTTAAATTTATAAATAATGCAATTTTGAAGAATTGCATAATTCTACAAATAAATAAGAGATTTTGTTATGGAATACACTTACAGTGGATTAGAAAACAGAATTTCTGCAGAACACCTTCAAGCTGGTGAAGTTGTAAAAATAACAGGAGTGGGTAATTCAATGACCCCAATATTAAAGTCTAGACAACCTGTTATATGTGTCCCAGTAACTGAAAATACAGTATTAGCGAAACGTGATATTGTATTGTGCAAAGTAAACGGTCATTATTATCTTCACTTAATTTGGAGCTTAAAACCAGGAGATAGATTCTTGATTGGGAATAATCATAACCATCCAAATGGGGTTATATCAAGAAAAAATATTTTTGGTAAGGTAGTAGAAATTCTATGAGTCTCATAAACTCATTTAACTAATCTCTTTTTATTAATATGGTGTATGTACCCGAATTGGTTACAGGGAGGTGACTGTGAATCATCGGAAGAAATTCCAATGCGCGTTCGAATCGCGTCATACACCCGATATAAAACTAATGATAAATTTTAAGTAATGTTGTCTAGATTAGTCCGAAGGTAACAAGAAGTACATCTAATTGGAGAATCGGAAAATCACAGAAACATCGGTGAGGGATTTATTTTACAATTTGAGTTTTTGATAATGTGTTTAGGGAATTATATATATGGGTTAGTTCGTCTATCGGTAGGACAAGAGATTGTGGTCCTCTTTAGGTGAGTTCGACTCTCACACTAACCCCCACATTATAATGGAGAGTAACGCTTGATGGTGATAGCGGCTGCCTGCTAAGCAGTGCGTTCGGCTAACCCCCGGATCTGGTTCGATTCCAGTGCTCTCCGCTAATTATAAATTTATTATTTTTTATAAAATATATTATAATATTTTTTATTTTTATATAAATAAATTTATTACTTATATAATGAAAAGCTTATTTGAATCACTTTATGATTCATCATATAATAAAACAATTATTAATGAATATGCACAATTGGTTGCAGAAGAAATGATTAATGAATCATTTAAGTCATCTATTGTACAAAAATTAGCTAAAGCAATATATGATGCAGAAAAAGATCATAATAAACGTGAAGTAGATAACGCTAAACGTTTGGATAAAGAATATCCATATCATGATGGTTCTAAGCATATAGTAAGATTAAATAATTTTGCATCTATATTTGGTCCTAAAGAATCTTCAGATAGATATGGAAATAATAAAAAGAAATTACAAGGTTTAAAATGGTCAGAAATTAAAGATGAAGATTTTAAAGAATATGCACCAGATGATAAAGAATTAATAAAACTTATTAAATCATCTTATGGTAAGAAAGATGGAAATGCTAATTTTATTGTAATGACAAAAGATGGACAGATTCTTAATTTCATTAAAGCATATGGACAATCAGAAAAATCTGATGGCATGTATTATTTTAAGACAAATGAAAAATGGGGTAATGGAGTTAAAGAATTAACAAAACCTTATTATTCATATCAACAAAGATCATTAAAAGTTAATGAAGTAATTGATGCTCTTAAAGGATTAGCAACAATTGATGGAGTTAAAGTATATGCATTAGTAATTACTTCAGATATGGTTAAAGAATATTCTGATATTATTTCTGATAGAAGTAAAGCTCAAGAAGGTATTATTAATTATGATAAAAATTCATTAAGAAATATTCTTAAAAAACAACAAGCAAGATATAATGCATTAGTTGCAGAAATGAAAGCAAAGAAACTTATGCAAGATCCTGAATCTTTGTTTAATGATATTAAAAAGGTTAATGATGAAGTAGTAGAACTTTATAAAAAGATTTTTAATAACCCTGAAAATATTGATAAGAATTTTGAAATCGGAAGTTTAATGAATTATGTATCTCGTGCATATGACGAATATTATAGATATCTTAAAGAGACAAGATCTGCTGAAAGATCTGTAAAACGTGCTAAAGATAAAGGATATTCTGATGAAGAAGCTAGTAAGTGGGGTGAATGGAATAGAAATTCAGCAAAAAATGCTATTAATGATGTTAAAGATTATCTTAATAAAATAAATAAAGAAATAGAAAAAATTAAATCTGAACTTTAATTATAAATAATTTTTTATATAAAAACAATAAAAGAATAAATTAAATAGTAATTGTTGAACCGTGTCTCAATAATTACTATTTTTTATTAAATAACGGGTAGTTATAGATGGGTGCACATATCTATAAATCGAAACAGCCTAGTTCCTATAGGGATAGGGGAAATCGTTTGTTCCATTCCTTAAGTGCGTGGTCTGAGGAAACTGTAGAAGCGTTAGTTAGAGTGTTGATTGCGATCAATTCCTAATGGGTAATGAACCATGCGAAACTCGAAAGAGCCACGTGTATGCGGATATAGTATAACGGTTATTATACTGGCTTCCCAAGCCAGCAATGTGGGTTCGATTCCCATTATCCGCTCGATGTCCTATTAGCTTAAATTATAACAGAGCCTTGGATTTTACCAAGAGACACTGATTTCAATTAGTATAGTGGGTATACCCTTATGGCGGAATGGTCTACGCAGCAGTCTTAGAAGCTGTCCTTCGGGGTCCCAGTTCGAATCTGGGTGAGGGTACATATAAATAATATTGAGGGAGGGAGGTATGTGCAGAAGTTAAACAAAGAACTCTCGCTGCAACAAAGGAAACTCAAGATATACAGGCCGGCGGCTTGGAGTTTGTGTAAATATTATTTATTATATTGGGGTATGCTGTGTAATTGGTTAACACGTCTGTCTCTGAAGCAGAAGTTCTGGGTTCGAGTCCCGGTACCCCAACATTATTGGGCTATCATATAGTGGTTGAATATGCTACCCTTACAAGGTAGTCTCCCCAGTTCGAATCTGGGTAGCCCAACGAACACGATACGTAGTTTATGCAATAGTTTGACTCGGATTGTAACGTAATTACAAGGTATATATCAAATTTCCGGAACAGTTTGTTATATATCAAATAACTATGCAATTAAAATCCAAATTCGATGACTTGATGATTGGAAGTTATCGTTACCAATTAAAAAAGGAAATCATCAAGCTGAAAGATATTTAATTAGCAAATACCGCGGGTGCGCGGCAAATTTGGTTAAATATTGATTAGGACCTTAATGACAGTATATTGTAGTTGCAAATACTTTATATTGTTAGTTAGAATTTTGGATTATTTGCCTCACTACCCGAATTGGTATAGGGGCTTGCCTAAGGAGCAAGTGTTTGAAATATAACGTCAGGGTTCGAGTCCCTGGTGAGGCACTATGAAAAAATCAAATTCAAAATATAAAATATCTGAAAACTTATATAGATGTGAATGTGGAAAAGAATTTACATCTTCACAATCATTAAATGGGCATTTATGTCATTGCCAAATACATTGTGATTCTATTGGTAAACAACGACATGATGGTCATAAAGGAACAATGTATTGGAATAATAAGTCCAATGATGAAATTAATGAAATATATTTAAATGCTCATAATACTTTAAGAGAAAAATATAAAAATGGAGAATTAATTCCTTATTGGAAAGGAAAACGTCACTCAGAAGAAACTAAAGATAAAATAAGATTAATACAAGCAAAAAATCATAAACTTTTAGAAACTGGTCCTTTATACAATAAAAAATCTATTGAATATATTAATCAATTAAATAAAGATAAAGGTTGGAATTTACAACATGCTGAAAATGGAGGAGAAATATGTTGTAAAGGATATTATTTAGATGGTTATGATAAAGAATTAAATATTGCATTTGAATATGATGAACCTAAACATTATATTGATAAAGAAAACAATATTTTAAGAGATTATGATATTCATAGAATGAAAAGAATTAAAGAAATACTTAATTGTGATTTTTATAGATATAATGAATATTTAAATTTGTTTTATAAGGTAACAAATATATAGAAAATTGAAAAATGATTACTCATGATTTAAAGACAATTGTAAAAGGTTCTGCTGTCCTTGATTGTGTAAAGGCAGGAGGAATTGCTGTTTATCATATAACAGTAGAAGATGGTACAATATATTCACTTGATATTGATTTGTCTGATAAGCATGATGTTGGTGAAACTGCTACATTTATGTCTCATTATGATAAAGCATTAATATTGATGAGGTGGATTAGACGAGCAATCGATAATGAAGAGTTGTATAAGATAAACTAAAGTTTTATTGTATCAATATGTTATATTAGGGCAGATAGCTAATTACTATCACATGGAAACGTGCGGTGCCTACCGATAGGACACGTGGAGGTTCGATTCCTTCAGCCCTACATATATGCCCCTATGGCGGAATGGTCTACGCAGCCGTTTCAAAAGCGGTCCTTCGGGGTCTTGGTTCGAGTCCAAGTGGGGGTACATCGCAATTGACATTACTTGAACAAAGTAATTCTTCAGGAGGATTAATATTAAAATCCTCCTTTATTTTTATATAAATAAATATTAATATATATATGAATAAGAATGTATGTTATACAGTAATATTTGGTGATTATGATAATTTAAATGATCCTAAATATTTATCTGAAAATTTTGATTATGTATGTATTACAAATAATAAAAATATACATTCAAATATTTGGAAAATAATATATTTTGATAAACAGTTTGAAAATAAAATCATACAAACAAAATATCAACGATATATTAAATTACATCCACATACATATTTTAAACAATATGAATTTTCAATATATGTTGATGGAAATATTATAATAAAAAATGATTTAAATATAATTAAGAATTATATTTGTAATAAAAAATTATCAATATATTTTAAACCACATCCACAAAGAAATTGTACATATATGGAAAGTTTTGCATGTGCTTGCTATGGTAAAGATACATTAGAAAATACATCTAAACAATTATTAAAATATTGGAAAGAAGGATTTCCTCAAAATTATGGACTAAGTGAAACAAATATTATTGGGAGATATCATAATAATGAAAATTGTATTAAACTAATGGAATTTTGGTGGAATGAAATATTACATAATTCTCATAGAGATCAATTATCATTATTTTATTCTATATGGAAATTAAATTTAAAAAATGATATATATATATTTAATGAAAATGATATGAAACATATAAAAAATACATTTTTCTGCGATTATAATCATAATTCTTAAATATTTTTAGAAAAAAAATTAATAATTTTGTATTTTTTAACTATTTTTTATTATAATTATATAAAAGATATGGAATTTTATAATTTCATAATATAAATAAACAAAACAAATGATGCAAATAATAGTCAATACATATAAACAAATATTAGACCAAACATTAGTAAATGCTTGGAATAATGATTATGCGTTATGTAAAGACCACTTGCATTCAGATGATAAAATTTGAAAATAAGTATTAAATAATAATATGCAAGTGGTTGGATTTAAAAATCTAATCACTTTGTTTTTTATATAACAATATGTAAAGAAAAAAAAAATAAAAAAAATTCTTAAATTGTTTTAATAAAATATAAACTTATCTATATTATTAATATAATATTTAAAAACAAATATAATATAAATTATTTCATATTTATATGAATATTAATATTTAAAAATTGCTCTTTGAAATTTTTTGAATTCAATAAATAAATTGGGAATCCACAAATTGTTAGTTTCGGTTCGAGTCCGACGTACCGTAATCAGTCGGTATTCTTTGGTGGTATAAGTAAAACAATTTGTAAAGATATGAAGGTATTACATTGAGGAAGTTGATAATTCCATGGGATTTGAAAACTTAGGTAAGTCAACCACCACATGTATAGCAAGGATACGGACTATAAACGTACATTGTAAGAGAATAAATATGGATTCTTTAAACTGGACTTTGGTGTAATGGTAACACGGAAGATTTTGGTCCTTCTGTTATGGGTTCGAGTCCCGTAAGTCCAACTAATATATTTCTAATAAAAATTCTTAAAAAATATTTCACTGAATATTGAAATTGTTTTAAAAAGAACTATATTATTAATATAATATTTAAATTCTAATATTATTTAGAAAATTGAATTCGAGATCTTTGACATGTTGGTACAAAAAATATAAAAACTGATTAGGAAGAGGAGTGGTGGAAAACCCCTTTCAATGGGATGCCAAGCAACCCAGCGAAATAGTTCAGTAAATATAATATGGTCAGTAACCACAGTTGAATTTATTCACAAGTTGGTCAGTAACCATTAACAGAATTTCCTTATCATTATAAAATGCCTTCTTCGCATAGTTGTCGATTGCACCGCACTTGTAATGCGGATCCTTTCGGACACGTTGGTTCGAATCCAACAGAAGGCTCAAGTCGGAAGTTAAGTAATAACATCCTGGCGTATGGTATCAACTGCATTAAATTGTAAATGAACGAGTAGCCCTCAGAGTAAGATGAATTGAATGGACAAACTTCGGGAGATTAATTAATCGTTATTACCGGTTATTCAATTATTAACAAATGAAATGAGATTACCAAAGGAATTGTTGAAAGAGTAAGTCTTGGGAAGGTCGGGAAGTGAAATACAACCCACGGCGATTTTTAATTTGGGGGCGAATGTTCCAAGGCAGGCGATTGACCTTTGCAAGGTTGATGGGAGAGTTCGATTCTCTTCGTTTCCACAATTAAGTTACACAATGCTGTGTTGGTTATCAAACGAGTGGACGCAACATTTAGATTATTCTATAAATCGCAGAACGTATCATGGGTTCGAATCCCATTTGTGTAACAATCGGCTCATTATTGAGAGTTAATAATATTATACATGATGAAAGACTGCAAACTTTCTGATTGGCTTTCATTAATGAACAAGAGGTTCAGATTGCAGCTGAACATATGTAATGGTGTAGTTGGGAGCACACTGCGCGAAGCTTTAGGGTGCCAAGAGAAATTCCTTATAAAGGCAGCGCGGAGGGTAGGGTTCGAATCCCGTTATGTAGCAAATATAAAACATTCATAAAAGAAATCAGTCAGGTCGCGAACTGCAACTCAAAGTAGGTTATGAATGAGTCCGTTCGAATAATTTGATAATTCAGGGTGCTCTGAACACTCTCACATCGGTAGAAGTAGAATCCGGTGCGGACAAATTGCTCCGTTAGCTCAGTGGTAGAGCAGTAGACTGTTAATCTATTGGTCGTAGGTTCGAATCCTTCACGGAGCGCAATTATGGGGATATAGCTATAATGGTTAGAGCAGCGGCCTGTTAAGCCGACGGTTTGTGGGTTCGAATCCCTCTGTCCCCGCACGGTTGGTGTTTATAAATTTTAACGTTACAAAAGGTTTAGCAACTGGAACCGAAACAGGAAAAAATTTATCGCATGCCTCCATGGCGGAAAGGTCTACGCAGCAGACTTAAAATCTGTCCTTAATTGGGTCTGGGTTCGAATCCCAGTGGAGGTACAATATTGAAATAAATTAGTAAATAATCTATTTTAATATATATGCCGGGATGGTGTAAAGGTAGCCACGAGGGACTTAAAATCCCTTGGACCGGAAGGTTCGTGCGGGTTCGAGTCCCGCTCCCGGTACATAATAAAGGATCACTTAGGTGACAGATATTTGGTCCATTGGTATAACGGTTAGAATATGTGACTGTCGATCACAAGATGAGGGTTCGACTCCCTCATGGACCGCCAAATAACTAAGTGATTAAATTTGGTGGCGTGGTTTGAATAGGTTACAATGCCGGACTGTCAATCCGTGTGGTGGGGGTTCGAGTCCCCTCGTCACCGCAAATAGAAATTAACATTTATAAATAAATAAAATTAAAACATATGAAAACATTGAAACGAAAACGTTAAATGTGTATGTTTCCATAAAGCAATTGGTATTTGAGTTTTTCCAATAAGAAGCATGCACTATAAATCAAAATTAAACTTGAACAATCAAATTTAAATTGAATTATTTTGTATGCCTCTGTAGCTGAGTGGTAAAGCTCCAGCCTTTTAAGCTGCGTGATCGTGGGTTCGATTCCCACCGGAGGTACCATATTGCTTCGTTCGTATATCGGTAAGTGCTGGAGACAGACGATTACCTCTGACTTTTAATCAGATAAGCTGGGTTCGACTCCCAGACGAAGCACAATAAATGCTCCGTTAGCTCAGCTGGTCAGAGTAGGTGTCTCTTAAACATCGGGTCCTGGGTTCGAATCCCAGCCGGAGCACAAATAAATTTGGGGGTATCGTTCAGCAGGTAAGGATATCTGGCTTACATCCAGAAGATCGGTGGTTCGAATCCATCTGCCCCTACTTTTGCATGTCATGTTAAGAATTAATCTCTGATACATGAATTATCATAGATAAAGAATTAATTATAGATGTCAAATGACGGAGGTTAACATATAATCATTCTAATCCTGTAGTATAAAGGTCTTGTGATTATAATTATACAGTTGAAATTCTGTGAAGAAATGATTTTCATATTGAAAATCAGAATGAAGAAGAAATGGAAATGGATATGATTAATCTGTTTGAGAAAATCGATTAATCTTTAGGGAATAAACCTACCCCTTTATAGTAGGTAATGGTAAACATCGCGTTTATCTACGGGTGAATCTAAACTGATACCGTGTAGAGTGCTACATAAAATGTTTAGCAGTTTGTAGAAACACTGTGAGTTTCTACTTTTTGGGCCGGCAGCAACGATTGGTGGTGTTGTGCTAGACTGTAAATCTAGTCCCTCCGGGTAAACATTGGGGGTTCAAGTCCCTCCCGACCCACTGGCATCAGAACCAAGGTTCGAATCCTTGGAGAAGTAGTACTACTTAGTTTAGAAATGGTTAAAACGGTGTAAGTCCGAGTTTTATTAAAAATTAAATTTTAAGAGTTATGAAGGAAGCAGTATTTTATTGTGGTATAGATGACTCAGAAGCATTCTATACCAAGCCAGTCTAACGTTCGGTGGTCTGTAAAACCACTCCGCTTTAACAAATAGACGTATGGTTGCGGTAAATAGGTTCGAATCCTTTGACTGGCACTAAGCTTCTGTTTATAAATTTTAGATTGCTTTAGTTAGGCATAACTTAAAAGGAATGGTAAAAATTTATCGTATGCCGGTTTATCACAGTATATTGGTAACTGTAGCCGCCCCGTACAGGCGGGTTCAACCAATCGAAAGTATATAGTTCGAGACAATATATATGAATAGAAGTTGAATATGTGAATAGGTTCGATTCCCACGATGGCACAAATGATGACCCCATAGCTTAGTGGTAAAGCCCGTGACTTTTAATCACGTGACCTGGGTCCGATTCCCAGTGAGGTCACAAAAATATTTTGAATATATGTTTAATTGTAAATATTGCAATAAAGAATGCAAAAATTTAAATTCATTACATAACCATGAAATTTTATGTAAAGAAAATCCAAATCATAAAGAATCTAATTTTATTAAATTTAATAAAGATACTTCTCGTAAGCATTCAAATCAATATATAAAAGCTAAAGAAGAAGGAAAAGAAATAATTATGTCTGATGAAACAAAGAAAAAAATATCTTGGCTAGGAAAATATCATTCAGAAGAATCAAAACAAAAAATTTCTAAATCAAGAAAAAAATATTTAAATAATAATCCAGATAAAATTCCTTTTAAGTTAAATCATTCGTCAAAACAAAGTTATCCAGAAAAATATTTTGAAGAATTATTCATTAAAGAAAATATTCCATTAAAATATCATAAACAGATTGATAGATATGAATTAGATTTTTATAATGAAGATTTAATGAAATATGTAGAAATTGATGGAGAACAACATTATTCAGATTATATGATTCAACATGATAAAGAACGTAATGAATATTTAAAACAAAAAGGTTGGGAAGGAATTAGAATACGTTGGTCTGAATATAAAAAAATGAATAATGATGATAAATATAAAGTAATTAATAGTATAAAAGAATTTATTAATTGCCTCCTTGGCGTTAATGGTAGCGTACCAGATTCTTAATCTGCGAGGTCTGGGTTCGAGTCCCAGAGGGGGTACAAATTATATCGCGGAAGCAGTGTGTTGGTCGCATACAAGGCTCATAACCTTAGTGGTGGGGTTCGATTCCCACTTCCGCAACTAAATTTTATAAATCGATATGGAAAAAAGAGGTGAGGCATTTGGAAAAATCTGCAGAAAGTACAAATGAGATTGAGAGTTCCTCGAGTACGTTGACGTTGACTATACGTACACCGTTAGCTGGTAAGAGATATCCCTCGTTAAATCGAGATAGTCAAAAGGACATTAAAGCTACCTGTGGTCAATTGAAGTAGTGAATAGGCATCCTGGACCGCAACCTTGAACACGGTTTAGAAGAAGATTTATAAAATTTAATTTACAGCGGTATCGTCGCAGTCTTATACACTGACATTAACCACGTAATAGGTGTATGTGGGTTCGAGTCCCACCCGCTGTACATTTGGGTAGGTAACATAAGAAAAGATTTAAAACTTCGTTCGTTGTTCTCCGAAAGGTAGTGTAGAATCGTGAGTTACTTCAAAGGTTAATGTATTTGTCTGTTAAACAAAAGAGTGTTGGTTCGAGTCCAGCCCTACCTACAATGTGGCGACGGCCACGGGCCAGTAGTAATAAGAGAAAAACACCTGACGGGGAGTTGGAGGTTCAAATCCTCTCTGGTCCACAATTATAATGGTGCAGTAGCTAAACGGGAATTAAAAAACTTCATTCGTTTTTCTTCAGTAATTGATAGTGTAGAGTGCGAGTTACTTCAAAGCATTAATATGTAAAATTAAGGAAAGTTGGTTCGACTCCAACCTGCACCGCAAATTCCTATAGGCAGCTGGTTATTAGGGTCTTGTCTCCAGCTGTGAACAAAAAAGACCGACCACTAAATGTGTCTTTGGCCGAGCGGTTAAGGCAGCAGACTGTTAATCTGCCGTGGAGAAATCCCAATCGTAGGTTCGAATCCTACAGGGCACGCTACATTCTTGCAAGAATCGGGATTTGGTGTAATGTTAAGCACAGGGTTGTATTTGTGCAACCAGGTGAAGTTCAAATCTTCGGTCCCAACAAAAAACTAGGCGATGGAGTTTAATAAGGAAGTTTTCTGTTTAATTTTCCGGCAGGACTGTTATTTTTATATTAATGGCAATACTTATCGACGGGTAAGCACCCAAATATAAAGTATAACAAATTAAACAAGATGTGTGGTTAGAGGTCAAGCAGGCCCGGGAGAAAGTGAGGAACCAAGTTTCCACATGTTGAAAACAAAGAATACCGGCGTGACAAGCCGGAGGCTATGGGTTCGAGTCCCATCATCGCTACAAGTTTATTAAAACTATTTTGAATTTAATTGAATAATATTAATATATAAAACTATATTTTTAATAATTAACGAAGTTATTATAAAAAAGTATTATAATTAATTACAATGGGATTTAGGTCAAACGGTTAAGATGTCTGCCTGTCACGCAGCACGGAGCGGGTTCAACTCCCGTAAGTCCCGCATAATTTGGGGTGTTGGCGCAGTCGGTTAGCGCAGGAAGCTTATACCTTCAAGGTCGGTGGTTCAAGTCCATCACACCCTACTTAAAAGAAATAACTATTATTAATATATCGTGGGGTAGTCTAATGGTAAGATGCAAGGCTCATAACCTTGAGACAGAAAATGCTTGTGTTGGTTCGATTCCAACCCCCGCAACTAATTTCATTTGTTGTAGAGGAGAGTTACTTCATTTATAAAGAATTTTAGATCAGGTTTTCAAATACTTTCTTCGAGTGTTACAATGAAATTCGCCGGATTGGCCCAGTGGTCGACGGCGTCTGACTTGTAATCAGAATCTTGCAATACAGACACGTAGGTTCGAATCCTACATCCGGCTCATCAAAAGTAGTTAACGACTCAACGTAACGTATTTCGTCCCTGATAATTAGTAGCGACTAATCAAACGAGTTTCCTAATCGTAGGTAGGTATTGTGGTACGGTTATAATCCACTTTATAAAATATATTTTATAAATAGAGGATGAGAAAATCATTTTTGACATTTATTATTGGTTTGATGTTATGTTTTTCTTTAAGTTCATGTAATTCTTGTAGTAAGCAAGCTACAGAACCTATTAAAGATTCAACAGAAGTCATTGCACCAGTAAAAGCTGATTTAGTAGTTGAAAATCTTGTATCTACAGATCGTCAGGATATGTACATGAATTATGCTAAAGATTATCGTTGGTTTGAAACATGTATTGTTCTTAAGGATTTCTTGGATGAAGATTGTGACGGTACAGTAACTGGTGTATCTAACATTTTCCAAGCTGTTGTAGAAAAGGATAATGGTGCAGATGTTTTTGTAGTTATGTATACTCATACACCTGATACATCAGCAGTAGAAAAAGTTCATTCATTCTGGGTAGAAGATATGCCAATGGAGAATGAGGCTATTAAGTTAACATTTAAGGAAGCATTTGATAGAGTTATGCAAGCTAATGCTCCAAAGCCACATTCAAAACATGTTGTATTACGTAAAGAACTTGGACCAGTTAATTGTAATCCACAGTATATTTTTGGAAATCAACGTGCTCAACTTTATGTAGATGCAGTAACTGGAGATGTTAGAACAGATAATCCAGTATTCCCAAAAGATAAGGGATTTAAAATGCCATTAGGTGAATGGCCTTAATTTAAATAAGGTTGGAAGTAATCCTTAAAACTTCCAATATGGGGTCATCATATAGTGGCTATTATGCCAGCTTTGCAAGCTGGTCACCTGGTTTCGACTACCAGTGGCTCCACACGTATAAGTACCGTATATGAGATAATGTCGCTATATAGGGGTATAGTTTACAAAAGTTAAGTACTGGAAAGATGCTGATTTGATAGACATCCTAAAGTGAGATGCACATCATCAGGTTCCTCTGAATGGGTGATTAAATTCACAAACAGTAAGTAATCTTAACCCATATATTGGCAACTGTGCGTCAAATATTTTTATATAGAGATATAACAAACTTTGTTGTATTACAGAGATACTTCATATTTATTTATTGTTTGTTTGATTTTTATTTTTAGAAAAGATTCTTTGTAAAATTGTTACAAGTTTGTTTTAATATTGGGCTATAGTATAATGGCAGTACACAAGATTTTGGTCCTTGTAGTGGCAGTTCGAATCTGCCTAGCCCAACTAAAACTTATGTGAACGGATCATGACACTGGTTACCGTTTTTGCAGTCTGTAGGTATACATACAGATGAGGTTATCGGAGAAGAATGAAGGAACCGAAGGTTAGTAAAGTTTTAGAACACCTGACTTCACCAGAATAAGTTTTTTAAAATATATAGCGAGAACAGGCCTCTGAGTAGGAACTGGGGTAAGTCTAATAAGTACACCGGTCAATTTTATTAGATGTAGTTCGGAGTTAATAATTACTGTCAGCCCAGTGAAAGGAGTTGAGTTTCGTGAGAGCTCATAAGGTGCAACGCAACAGAAATTCGTATAGGTCTTTCAGTCCGTAGCTCGCAAATTTTCTCGCTAATATACGGAAGTGCCGCAGTGGTCGACCGGACTTGTCTCCAAAACAAGAATTATACGTCGTGGGTTCGAATCCTACCTTCCGTGCAAAACCAGGGATCAGAGTTAAACGGACATTGTTTACTACTTGTTAATATGTTTGGCAACTTGCGGCATGGTGCAAAACGCGTTTGTATTTCATAGATCGCAGAAGGTTAGATCAAAATGAGGCAGAGTTAAGATAATTGTTTTTAGGTATGAACGTGATACCGAGTTTTTGATTAAGTAAGAAATAACACTCGGAGATTAAACCGAGAGATATTGGGTTCGACTCCCAGTTGATTCCACAAATAAATTTTTTGTACCAACATATTGAATTTTTTATTAAAAAATTCTATTATTAAATTAATAACAGTACCGGATTTACTTCCTAATTTGAATTATAGTTGTCCGGTCATTTTGGTCCATTGGTATAGAGATTGTGCCGCTGCTTCTAACACAGCTGAGGTGGGTTTGAGTCCTACATGGATCACCTTTTTGGAGGAGAACATGGTATGAAATCCATGCAGTCCGACTTTGAAGGCTGAAGCTTTGAACGTTATTGAAGCCCTCTTTATTTTTATTTTATAACAAATTAAATTAATTAAATTATGAAACAGTTTTGGTAGATTGCTGATTTAGGTTTTCCGTAAATTAAATGTATTTATTATTATGTTCAAAGTTTTCTTTGTGTTCAAAAATTTTGAACGGTTATATTTTATTGAACACCTTTTAGTTAAATTAAATAAATACATTAAATATTATAATTATGGAAAATAAAGAATTAAGAAATGCATTAGTTAATGCAATTAAGAACGAGTTAAAAGATTTCACTCAAATTCAAAAGAATTTAAAGAAGTCACGTAAATTAGAATTTCGTCCAAAGGACAAAAGCTTACAAGAAATTGTAGACGAAATTGATAGAAATGCAAGCAAAATTTCTACACTTATTTTTCATTATCGTTGGATTAGACACGGTCTTAAATATTGGAACAATAGAGATGTGCATTCATTTAAAGAGTATTATTTAAGTGATACATTTAATAACAATTACTGGGGAGACTATTGGGATAAGGAAATCCTTTATGGTAGTAATAAAGGTAAAACACATGGTCAAATTATTACTGAACATGCAAAGAATTTCTTTATCACAAAATGCAATGAATATGGTATTGAAATTTCAGAAAACAATGTCAATTATTTAATGCAAAATATTTAAGTTATGGAACTTACTTACAAGATATTAATTCAGAATGAAAAACAAGCACAAGATCTTATTAACGAATGGGATAATGATCAATGGAGACATTTTCTTCGATTAAAAGATTTTGAAAAATATCCTGCATTAGTATGTTATTATGATGATGAAAATGATTATTCAATGTCATATTCTGCTACTGTTTATTATTCTATAACTTATTTAGACGATTTTAAAAATTTATAATTATGAAATTTACAAAAGAAGAACTTAAACAATTTATTTGGGATAATAGTAAGTTTAATTATATTTGTAAGAATATTTGTAAAGAACTTAGTCGATGGGATGATTCTTTTAAATTTTCTGATGAATTTATAATGGAAGATAAAAAAGTAAGATGTGAAGGTGATGAATATTGGTCTTATGGTGGACATGAACATTACAGAAATCATTTTGATATAGAATTACTTACTTATTCTAAAGATGAATTAAAAAAATATGTTGATAAAAAAATTGCTGAACGAGATGCTAAACTTAAAAAAGAAAACGAAATTAAGGAAGCATATCGTAAAGAACAAGAACTTAAAGAATTAAAAAGACTTAAAGATAAATATGAAAAATAAACTTTATATATTAATTGATAAAAATTTAGATTCAATTTATGGATCAGTACAAGGTGGTCATGCAGTTGCTGAATGGTTGCTTGAAAATTGGTAGTTATTAAAAAATGGAGATCCATCTTGGGAATGGAATAATGATTATCTTATTTATTTATCAGTTGACATAAATAAATGGTATGAAACACTTGCCCCATATTATCCTTCTAAATTTAAATGGGCTGTTTTTAGAGAACCAGATTTAGATAATAGAATAACATCAATTGCAATTTATGAAAATGATTTTCCGGAAAATATAAAAAGAAAATTAAAAAATGAGGGGTTACTTAAATAACCCCTTTTATATTTATAAATTTTATTTTATAACTATATTATTATTTTAATATAAATATAATTAATAAATAAGTAACTATGAAAAAATTTATTTTAATTATTATTTGTTCATTAATGTTATGTTTTTCTGGATGTTTGAAACATGATTTAGGGGAAAACACAGATATTAATACAAAAGAACACGCAGAAAATGTATTTAATGTAGTTTTTGATAAAAATCAAGACTGGTGTACAACAACTAATAGTCAATTAACTATTTATGTTAATTCAAATGATGATAATATTAGTAAAGTACAAATTCTTACATCAAATATTACTGATTCAGTAAATACTATAAAATTACTTAATGAAGCAAATGTAAAAAATGGTGATGTAATTAATTTAACATATGATGTTCCAATTAATCATAGTAATTTATTTGTTGCATTTATTAATAAAGACGGTAATTATTTTTATAGACCATTTACTTTAGGAGATGCAACAGTATATTATGATAAATCTAATCAGACTCGTGGTGAGATCATTGGTTGGAAACCAAGTTATCCAATTCCTTCAATTACTCCTGTAATTAATGGAACTATAAAAACATATGCAAATGAAAGAAATTGGTTACCAGGAGAAGTATTTTATAATTTTGATTATCAAACTACTAATAATGGAACATATGATAATGATTTTGCAATAACATTTAGAACTGTTATATTTAATTATTTCCCAAATGGTCGTAAATATGATAATCTTCCACAAATTAAGAAATCTGGATATTATAACGAATCAGTATATCCTATTACAACAGGAAATGAACCAATTGTAATATCACCAGTTTATAAAAATGATGGTGGATATCATGAAATTTCTGAAGCTGAACTTTATTATTATTACTTTAAAGGTAATCCTTCAGTAGAAGAAATAGAAGCTTTACCTAAATATAAAGCAATTGATTTAAGTAAAGTATATACAAATAATGAAAATGATAAAGTTGAAAAGAAGCCTTCTTATGTATTAGCATTCTTTGGTGATGGTAAACCTGAAATAGGAACAGTTGGTTCTTATAAATTTGATCCTGGTTATAAAATTGGTTTTGTTTATAAGTCTAATTCAACTGCTGATAATGGTAAAAAACAAGGAGAAGTATATGGAGATGGTCGTTTAAATTATAATATTAACAATTATGGTAATTTTAAATCATCTAAATTAGGAGATACAGAACCACGTATGGCTTGGATGTCAGTTAATAAAAAAATGTTCTTATGTGTTGAATCTGGTACTGATAAAGATTTTAATGATTTAATTCTTGAAGTTGAAGGTGGTATTGAACCAATTATTATTAACCCAGATGATCCAGAATATAATGATTATGTATTTTTATTTGAAGATCATAATCTTGGTGATTATGATATGAATGATGTTGTTATCAAAGGTAATAGAATAAATGAAACAACAGTAAAATGGACCTTAATGGCTTGTGGTGCTCATGATGATCTTTATATTCATAATATTAATGGAAATGTAATCAATAAATATATTGAAGTACATGATTTATTTGGTAAGCCAAAAGGAGTATTTATTAATACACAAATAAATGGTACAAACACTAATTATATAATTGATGTTGTAAAGGTTAATAAAAATTTCAGTTTCTTAGATGCATCAACACAACCTTATATTATTGATACCACAGAACCTGCAACAATTAAAATAGCTACAGTTGGACAAGATCCACACGCTATAATGATACCTTATGATTTTAAATGGCCATTAGAACAAATATGTATTAAATATGCATATCCGCAATTTAATACATGGGGTGCAAATAAAATAACTTTTACTGATTGGTACAAATATCCTGAATCTGATAAAATTAAAAATTAATATAAATAATTAAATTTAAATAAGGTACTTCGGTACCTTATTTTTTTCTTAATATTTTTTATATTATATTTAAAAAAAAATAATTAAGTTACTATATTATATTTATAAAATTCAAACAAATATGAAGTATTCAATAAATTTCAATTTTGCTGGTGTTAAAGAATTCAATGATGGTTGGCAACTTCTTTGGAATGCAAAATGGAATCAGGATGAAGCAGTTAAACAACGCAAAGAATTATATAAGAAATTGATTAAAGATTTGAAACCTCAGATGATATCAGATAATAGAAAGCCAAATAAAGGTAATATTTATTATTATGTGCATACTGAAGTTTATAAATTTTGGATGGAAAAAATTGATAATATTAACAATCGTTTAAGTGCAGATAATGCAGAATATAAGAAATATGAAACTATATTAAAAAATAATGGAGATTGGTATTCACATTTTGATAAATAAAATTATGATAAAATCAAGAGATATGCCCAATTAAATTTAATTGAATTTTATATATAATAAAAATATAAAAAACCAACGAAAGAGACGTAGTAACATCTTAGCCGAGCGGTTTTATCCAATAATGGTTTTTGGCAAGGCACAAACAAGTCCACGACTATGGCAAGAGATTCCCCGATATTTTAGATAAATTTTTATAAAAATATTTAATAAATACTATGTTTATAATATATTTTTATTTATTTTTAATTAAATAAAGCATTAGTCGTTTTAGTGCAGAGGTTTATAATAAGACCTTTTGAAAGTTGTAACAGACTTAATTGCATTAAGACAAATATTATAAAAATATATTATAAATGCTATGAATTTACAAACTGAAAACACATTGGCTAAAATAGCCGTTAACAAATCTTTACTTAAAGAATTTGTTTCTAACAATCAAAGAATTGTCTATCTTAAAGATAATTCAGAATTTCAAATCCAAATTTTTAATCCTTATACTTATACTATTGGAGCAGACATTTACATTAATGGAAGTAAAATGTCTAATAGAATAGTACTTAAACCAGGTGAACGTATTTGGTTAGAACGTTATCTTAATGAAGCACGTAAACTATTATTTAGTACTTATAAAGTAGAAAATACTTCTGAAGTAAAAGCAGCTATACAGAATAATGGAGAAGTTAAATTAATGTTCTATAAAGAAACAGTTTATCGAGAACCGACATATATTTATACATCTCCTATTACAACATACTATAACAATTATAATTATTGTGATAATAATTTAACTACAAAATGTATAGATATAAATAGTAGTATTAATTGTTCTGATTCTGTAACAACATTAGGATTAGGAGATACTGTACAAACTACTGCAGCTGCAACATCCGCAGCATCATATTCTTCTACATGTAAAAGTTATAATTTAGATATTGAACGTAATGGGAATTTAAAATTAAAGAAGTCATCAGACACAATAGAAACTGGAAGAATTGAAAAAGGAAATTATTCTTCTCAAAAATTTCAAAACATTAATATAAATTTTGATTATTGGTCATTTAAAACTGAAATTATTAAATTATTACCAATATCGCAGAAACCAATAACTAAAAATGATTTAAAAAAATTATATTGTTATAACTGTGGACATAAAGTAAATACTAAGTTTAAATACTGTCCATATTGTGGAACAAAGATCTAAAGCATAATAATCCTCTTTAAATTACTTTTAAAACCCATAAAATTAGCATATAATAAAATTATATTAAAAACTAATTTTATGGGTTTTGAAGATGAATAACCACTATCTATGAATGAATTTTACTATATTTTATCATAAAAAATATTTTACATATTATTCTTCTTGATTTAACTAAAATGTACAGTTTGAATTAATAGCTAATATTTTTGCTTTAGTTTCCTCATTTAATGATGTACATCCAGTAAATGCATCACCCTGTATGAAAGATATTGAATTTGGTATATTTATTGATATTAATGATGTACAATTATAAAATGCTAACGAACCAATTGATACTACTGAATTACCTAATGTTACTGATGTTAATCCAGTACATCCATTAAATGTATTATTATATATTGTTGTTACAGAATTAGGTATAATTATTGATGTTAATGATGCACAATGATAAAATGCCGCAGAACTAATTGATAATAATGAATTACTTAATGTTACTGATGTTAATCCAGTACATCCATTAAATGCATTATTATCTATTGATATTACAGAATCTGGTATATTTATTGATGTTAATGAAGTACAATTATTAAATGTGCCTGATTCAATTGATGTCACAGAATTACCTAATGTTACTGATGTTAATCCAGTACATCCATCAAATGCCGCATAACCAATTGATGTTACAGAATTAGGTATGTTTATTGATGTTAATGATGTACATCCATTAAATGCACTATTACCTATTGATGATACTGAATTACCTAATGTTACTGATGTCAATGATGAACATCCTTGAAATGCATATTGTCCAATTGATGTTACAGAATTAGGTATGTTTATTGATGTTAATGATGAACATAATACAAATGCAGAAGTTCCAATTGATAATAATGAATTACCTAATGTTACTGATGTTAATCCAGTGCATCTATTAAATGCGTTATCCCCAATCGATGTTACAGAATTACCTAATTTTAATGTAGTAAGTTCTGTACACGCATTAAATACTGATGAACCAATTGTAGTTATTGAATCTGGTATGTTTATTTTTTTTAATCCACTACAATTTAAAAATATATTACTCCCTAATGTTTTATATATATTAGGTATACTTGCACTTTTAATATATATATTCATTATTAATGGAGCATTATCACCTAATGTATCATTATTAAACTTAATTTTTAAAATATGATCATTATTATCATTTATATCTTGTACCTTTAATGGTGATAAATAATTTTGTTCAACATCATCAAATAAAACTTTATTTATTACATCTGCACTATTATATGTTGTCCATAATGTTGTATTTCCATTATTTCCATTTGTATTAATTACACATATTAAATAATCTCCTTTATCATAATATATATCACCATCCCCAATATTCATATAAATATTTGGACTTGCATATTCGTTTGTTCCATATATATTATATAAATTAGATTTTGATTGAAATTGTTTAATATATTTCATATTATTTATATTTATTTTATTTGTTTTAGATAAATTCTTATATATTTATTCACTAATTAATTCTTCTTCAGAATCTATATCATCTTCTTGGTCATCGGGTATACCATTATGGTTTTCATCTTTAATTATTTGTCCATTTTCATCAAGAGGTTTAACATTAAATTTAGAATAAGAATATTCTGCAAGAGCTGCGGGAATTCCTCCAGATATAAATAATGTTGCAACACCACCAATATATATTGACATATCTGATAAATTAATTGTCATTGTATGATTATACCAAATATCAACAAGCATTCCTATAACAGGTATAAATAAAAGCATAACTCCTATACCGCCAACACATAATAAATATAAATATATTGGATTGACATTATTATTCTCCTTTGTTGCTCTTACGAAAAAGTTTTCTTTCTTTTTATGTTTCATATGTTTATATAATCCAAAAGTAGCAATATTTAAAATTTTGTTTATCATTAATCTTATATTATATATATTTTATGCCTCTATATATAATATATTTAAAAATAAATATGTTTATATTTTTAGTAAAACTATACTGTTATTTAATGTATAACGATTTATAACATATTAATAATCATACAATTACATCACAAGAATTAATTTATGTTAATAAATTAAGATATTTGTGAATTTTTTAATTTATATTAATAAAAATCCTATTTTCGTAAGAAACTATATAAATAACTTAATTTTATAATATTATATTTCTATTTTTAATTATAAATTTTAATAATAAAAAATAATAACGACATATATCTAAAATATTTAAGAAAATATATGAATGAAATTATAGTTTGTGGAGTTGCATTTATAATTGCAATAATCCTTATTTGGAGTAAAGACAGTTTTAAATAAAATATAATAACATATATAAATATATAATATGAAAAAGGTATTTAAAAGAATATGGGATACTTATTGTGAAGCTATGTATTTAGCATATTATCCATATTATACAAAGAAATAAATTAAAGAAAATAAAAACAATAAACAACAATAAAAATATATAAAATTAAAAATATGAAGACAATAAAGAAAGTATTAAAGAAGTTAGTTAACATCTATATTGAAGGATGTAATCAAATGTATGGTGGAGGTTATTATGTACGTTTGTAAAAAGATTTTAGATTTTATATCTAATAAGTTATCTGAACATGCAAATAATGTCTATAATGATTATGTATATAGACATAGAAAATAAATTAATTAAAATATGAAAGTTATGAAAAGAATAAAGAATATAATTAGTAAAATATATAATAATACTAATATGACTCCTACAGGAATGATTCCATTGACAAATATATATAAGTAATATATATGAAAACATTCATATTTGGAATATCATTATTAATGATTCTATATATCTTAAAATATTTAGATAATAAAACTTGGAATTCAAATTATAATATTAATTAAGAATTCCAAGTTTATTTTTTATATTTATTATATTTAATATTTAATTATATGGAGTAAACATTGATTCTCCACCAAAACTTAATAATCCATAAGGATCTGTTGTATCTTGTTGTTCATTATGATTATTCCATTTTGAATTAACTACTCCTAATATTCTAGATTCTTCAATATCTTCTAATAAGTTTTTATATTTTGTTGTCTGCATTACCATAGGTACTTGAACAAATGTCATAATAATATCGTCATGACCGTATGTAGCTTTATAAGTACCATTACCATTTTTATCTTCAAAGTTTTCTAATTCTCCTAATGTAACTATATCTCGAGTTGTTATTTGTCCTTTTTCAAATAATGTTTTTAACATAGAACACGCTGTACCTTTATTTCCTGATGTGAATTTAATACCAGGAATATAATGAGAAGAAGAAGAACCTCTACCAATTATTTGTTCATCTAATGCTGTTTTTCTATATGTAACAAAATTAGACATTTCTAATTCAGGACATATATTAAATCTATATGTTGATGATGGGTCAAAATCTGTTTCATTATAATCTAATAATAATCTATAGAATAATGCTCCATAAGTATTCCATTCTAATGACCATATACAGTTTTCACCATTAAATAGTTGCCCCATTAATAACCAGAATTCCAATGATGAATGTTCTAAATCAACTTCATTAGATTTCCAATAACCAACATGTTTAAAATAATCTTTTCTATCTATTAAGAATATATCAAATACTGTTGAGTCTCCACCGAAACCTTCTGCTAAATCAACAGTTATCAAAAAGAATGAATTCTTAATTAATTCTAAATCAAAATCTGGATCCCATTTTAAACATTCTGGGTGATTAAGAAATAGATTATATATATTATTGATTTCTTCTGTACGCGGTTCAAATAATATTGAATCATCTCTTAATAAAGCAATACGTTCACGAGATACTAAACATTTATCTGAAGCAGAGAACTGAGTACCATACTGATAATAGAAAGCTTCAACAGAACCTAAAACTCCTATCATTTCTTCTTTCCATTGATTTGTTCTTTTTTCCCATGTTTTTGTTTCAGGATTAAATTGAGGTACCTGATTCCAATCAACTTTAAATGGAGCATATATATTTGTCTTTTCAATAGCGCCTTTCCAAAGTTTATAAAACAAATTAAATCCATTTTGTGTTGACATTATACAAACATTTGAGTCAGTAATTGTAGTTACAGTAGGTATAATGTTGTTATAGAATAATTCTACATCATTAGGTGGACACCATGCAAACTCATCAAGAATAAGGAAGTTAATTGTTTTACCAAGACCTGCAGTTGGTGAAAATGATTCAGTTGAAATTGAAGAATTATTATCAAATGAAATTTCAGATTGATTCCATTTCATAGTACCAATCTTTAAGTGATATGGTAAATACAAATACATATCTTTAATTTTTTTAATCAAATCTAAACCTGCAGGACCAGATTTAGAAAGAATAAGACCTGCTTTATCTGAATTAAATAATATTACCCAAAGACAATATATAGCTGTTGTAGTTGACTTTCCGCTTTGTCTACAAGAAAGGAATATTGAAAAACGATTTTTCTGTAAATGTCTTATATAATCAACCTGATAATCTCTAAGAACACAAGGTTTTAATCCTTCTGGAGTCTTAAGATAACATTTAGATGCAAAATAAATTGGATCTAATGCACATTTCTTATAATCTTCAATTTCTTCTTGTGTATATTTACGAACTAATTCAGGTTTTAATAATTTAGTATTTTTGTTCAAAAAAGGACTAGCTTTAAGTGGTTGTCCTTGTTGTATTCCTTCTAAAGCTTTATTAATAACCGCAGTCGACCATATAACTTTTTCTGCTTCTTTACCACCAACCTGATCTTTAATCGGATTGAATTCATATTCAAATTCTTTACTCATAATTTATAATTACATTGGTAAATTAATACCTGTCATACTCATTAATTTTAAGTTAGCTTTCTGTGTAGCTGATTTTGCTTTAATGACTGTCTTAGATACAGCAGTATCTTTAGCATCTTTTATTTTATGAGCAGCTTTATTAATATTATTATTGTATAATTCAGCCATTTTCATTCCTATTTTATCACCTTCTCCTTTACAGAAATCATTAACACTTTTTTCAATTTTTGAATATTGTTCATCTAAACTTTTCTTAACATTTTGTTTGGTTGTTTCTATTCTTTTTGTCATTTCTGTAGCTACCCATTCAGAACCTTCTAATGCATACTCTACAACTTTGTTTAATTCCGTTATTGAATCTTCAACAAATTTCTTTGCTGTTGTAATACCTTTAGCTATATTTTCTTTTGCTTCATTGATTTTATTATTCTTAAATTCTTCTTCATTCTTTTCGTTTTGTTCTTTAGTTATATCTTCAACATTTTTTGTTAATTCATCCAATACATCAGAAACACTTAATTTAATACCTGGTTCATTAAACTTATCTGTAGCAGCTTGAGCAATTTTTCCTGGAATAGACCCAACTAATGAAGCGCTTTTACCACTATATTCTCCAATTAACTGACCAGTTTCATTACTAATTTCTCCAATAGCTACACTTAACATTGATGCAGCTATACTTTGTAATTCATTGGTAGTTATAAATTGTGTTTCAACTTCATATACTGCATTTTTTGTAACATTTTTAACATCAGCAACAGCATTTTTACCAGCGGTTGATATTGCTGATGTTGCTGCCCCACTTAAAAATGAAGTACCCTTATTAACATCATTTCTATTTACTAATCCTGCAAGTGCACTATTAATTTCCATTTAATTAATTTACCATTGTTTTTTTAGTTGTTAAATCTTCATCTGATTTTTTAAATGCTTCTTTAATTTTTCTAACTGGTTCAGTTAAATGTCCTGTTTTATCTGCTTGTTTTAATGTAGCTTCTTCTAATTTTTGAAAAAGACTTTGCATTTTAGCTCTCCATTCATTAAACTGATTACCCATAATTGTAGGTTCTTTTGAATCTTTATCTTTATCTCCAATATAAACAGTGTCTCCAACTATACAAATTCTACAATTATTAGTATCTAATTCAAATTCTTTATTAGGTTTTAAATTTATATGATCTTCACCAATTTTTGTAAAATAACCTTGTTGATCATCATATGTTGACATAACATCTCCATTAGATGAATGACGAGAATGAAAAACATCTGGATTATCATCATAATGTTCATCTAAGAATGCTTGTGTTATATCTAATGTTTCAAAGTATGGAAACCACCAATATTCATTATAATTTGTTTTTGAAATAAGAATCCATACCTTTTGACCTTTAATAGGACGACTAAAAGTTTGAAAAGCACCCATTTTAAAACAACGAACCCAAGGCATAGCTTCTTCTTCAGTAGTATCTGAATGTATAACTCCAGGAATTACACATTTAATTCTACCTATATGTAATGGGTCGTTGTCATAAAGAACAACCCCTAATATAACATAATAATCTATTAACTCACCCATATATATCTAATTTATATATTATATATCTTCAGGTTTTACATATTCTTCAGGACCTGTACTAGGTATTACCTTTTCAGGATCAAACATTGTAAATATATATTTAACCCAAGTATATCTTTTGCGTTTATTTAAATATTCATAATCATATGTATTATAATATGCTTCTTGTTCAAGTGATATTGAACGATAAGCAACTTTTGAAATAGTTCTTCCATATTGTTTCTTTTTATAAAACCAACCAAATGGAATTTTAATTATCCATTCTAATAAATATAATGGTAAGAATAATATATATCCTAAATCTTTATACTGTTCAGAATGAATAGATTCATGATTTACAGTTGATTTTTTTAATTTACCTTTATACTTATTACGAGCAAATAATACTCCAAATAAGTTCATACAAGAAAATCCTTCAAAAGGAATAATTGAATTATAAATTATTTTCATGCTTTATAAATATATATAATTATGCTTGAGTTGTTTCTGGAGATTCTGGTTGAACATCTCCTAACATTTCAGAATCTATATCTGATGCGTCATTTTCAGCTCCTTCTTCTTCACCAGTTTCTTCTTCACCAGTTTCTTCTTCTCCAGTATCTTCTTCAGATTCAGATTCTTCTTCATTTCCACCTGCTTTAAGTTTTTCTTCTAACTTATATTTTTCATTAAGTTCAAGATCAGCATCAGACATCTTAAGATACTTCATAATTAAGAACTTAAGTGAGAAGAATGATTCTTCATTACCTTCTGCATCAGTTGTTGCTAAACTGTCTTTCATAGTACCAATGAATTCTACACGACGAGTCATAACTTCAATATTCATTTGTTCTTCAAACAAGTTATAACTATTCCAACGAAGGGATATAGAATCTAATATACGTTTATCATTCTTAATATCTGGTACTGAAAGTGTCAACTGAATACGTAATGGTTTTAACATTATTTCAGCAAATGTATTACGAAGTCTAGTAACAAATCTTGAGAAATCAATTTCATCACGTAATGCTTGTGTTGGATCATTACCAAACCATGTTGATTGTGCTTCTTTGTCAAATCTATTTGCAGGTATTTTAGACATCTTCCAAAGTTTAGATTCAAAATATCTAATTTGATCTGAATCATTAAGCATAGGTCCATTATCTACAAGTGTTTCTATTTCAGGACGACCATTTTCATTTTCAGGTAACCAGTATTCTTTATTAAATGGCATATTCATTTTACCATTAATCCTAAGTTCACCTGTTTCTGTATTAAATGATATGTCTTCTTTATAACGATTCATTGTCTGTGCTAATGTCTGCATACCTTTTGTACGATTCATTGTACCGACAGGAATTGTAAATAAAGTTTTAAATGATGATTGTGTAACTGTCCAAATAACTTGAGCTTGTTCAACAATACGATATAAATTAAATGGTCTTATAAGACGTTCAAGATATGATTGTCTAGTACTTACACCCGAATCTTCATATTTAATATAAATAATTTGAGAATCCAATAATGTACGTTCAAATCCAATTCTTCCTTCAAATTGAATCCAATATGTTGTACCATCTTTAATCTTCTTAGTTAATGTGGCAGGATCAATATCCATTATACCTATAATAGCTTTAGGATTTTCTAAATTATCATAAACAATTTCATAAGCTAATACTCCATCAATTAAGAAACGTTTATATTCATCCCATGCAAATTTCTTCCATTCAAGTAAAAGATAAATCTTATAGAATGCAACATCCATAGCATTACGAATTTCTTCTGCTGATTTTTCATTTAAATCTTGAATAAGTCCAGTATCCAAGAATGGTGTACAGATATAAGATTCATCATCATCATAAACAATAGATTCGTTAGCCATGATATCTAATATGTCTTCAAGTTCAGGTTGCATAGCCATTTTACGAAGTACATCACGTTTCTGTTCTAATGTTTTTTCAGAGAATGATTTATCTTCTTCAGGTTTAACTTTCCAATTATTCATTGTTGAACCCATAAGAACTTGTTGCAACATAAAGTCATCTTTAGGTTGTAATGCTTTATCTGCTGGTAGTGCAACCATGTTCTTATATACATCTTCAGAATAATTCATTCCATAATGAGATAAAGAAGTTAATATTTTAGACCATCTTGTTGGCTTTTGAATATTACCATAAGACTTATTAAAATTATTCTCTACAGCTTCGTTTATAGATTGCTCATTTTCTAAAACGTTTTCTAAATTACCAAATATCATATATTTAAATAAATGTTTTATATATATTAAAAATAAATAAAATAATAATATATACTAATAAATTTATATTGAATATATTAAAAATTAAATAATATTTAGAAAATATTGAATATTTTTATCTTATTTACTATATTTTTATAAATCAAACAAATAAGTATATATATAATGAATCCTAAATTGTATTTTAAATGTAACAAAAGTAAAGGAGTTTTGATTCCAGTGTCAGGTATTAATAAATCTCTTGATAAGATTTTTGTTTCTTCTGAAATTATAGAAAACAATAAGAAAGGATATAATGGTTATACCATTGATTTTATTAATAATTGTGATGCAACAGATATTTTCTGGAGTGAAGAGTATTCTTGGTCAAAAGATACAAAAACATTTAATTTTTTCAGAATTAATGTATGTAACGAAAATGACTATATTTCTATGAGTACTGAACCTTCTGATTTTAATGTTAATACTAATTATACATACACTGAAAATACAAATGAAGGAAGTTCAATAAGTACTAATTTTATATTAAATATTGCAAATAATTATCCTTGTCCAGATATCAGTACAGGTTTTTATATTGAAGATCGTAAATGGAAAATTCTTGTAAGAAATATTCTTAAGCATCAGAATACTTTACTAACTGGTCCCACAGGCACAGGTAAGACAGATATTATTATTCGTATTTGTAAGACCTTAGGAATTCCTTGCCACATATATGATATGGGTGCTATGATTGATCCACTTACAGATCTTTTAGGATCACATCGTTTGGAGAATGGAAGTTCAAAATTTGATTATTCAAAATTTGTAAAAGATATTCAGGAGCCTGGTGTTATTCTTTTGGATGAAATATCTCGTGCTCCAGCAATGACAAATAATATACTTTTTCCATGTTTGGATATGCGTAGAGTTCTTCCTGTAGAGATTGCAGATTCAAATGGTCCTCGAGAAATACCCGTTCATCCTGAATGTACTTTTATTGCGACTGCTAATATTGGCTCAGAATATGCGGGTACTAATGATTTGGATTGTGCATTGGAAAATAGATTTATGACAATTCAGGTTGATTATTTACCGAAAAGCATTGAAACACAGATAATTAATATTAGAACAAACTGTAGTGTATCTTATGCAGAAAAAATAGTTAGTGTTGCAAATACACTTAGAGAAAGATATCTTGCGGGTATAATAAGTAAGACTATATCTACTCGTGAAACACTTTTATGTGGAGAACTTATTGTTGATGGATTTACTCTTATTGAAGCAATTAATTTTGCATTTACTGAAAAGTTTTCAAAGAATGGTGACAATCCTGAATATGATGTTGTTAAGAAAATAATAATGGGATTCTAATATGCTTGCATCAAAAATGATAACTCGTCTTCAAAAATTAATTGATAAACATGGAGATTTTCAAGTTGATATGCTATCATTGATTATTGAAGACGGTAATATAATAGGAGAGAAATTACTTCCTATCAGACAAATTAAATATCGAAAGAAACTTGGAAAATTTTTTACTGATTTTGTAGGAGGATTTTAATATGGAAATTATAAATAGAAAAGCTAAACATGATTATGATATTGTAGAAACTTATAATGCAGGATTAGTATTAATAGGTTCTGAAGTCAAATCTATTAAAGCAGGCAAAGCAAACATTGGAGATGCATATTGTGTCATAACTAATAGTGAGGTTTGGTTAAAGAATTCTCATGTTTCTAAATATGACTCAGATATATTTACAAATCATGAAGAGAAACGTGAACGTAAATTACTTTTGAATAAAAAAGAAATACGAAAGATTAAAGAACAAATTTCTGAAAAAGGATTTACTATTATACCTTTAAAAATATATATCGAAAAAGGTAAGATTAAATTACAGATAGGAGTATGTAAAGGTAAACATAATTATGATAAACGAAATGACATAAAAGATAGAGATAATAAACGTGAATTAGATCGTATAATGAAAAACTATTAATCATATATTAAAATAAATTTACAAATATTCTATTTTATAAAAAAATAGATATTTGTTAAATGAAAATAGATAGTTGTATAATTGTAAAAAATGAAGAAGCTACAATCAAAAAACTAATAAATCAGTTTTTAATGTTTTCAAATGAGGTTCATATTACAGACACTGGATCAACTGATAATACAATAGAAATTATAAATAATATTATAAAAGATCATTCAAATGTTTATTTACATCATTTTAAATGGTGTATGGATTTTTCTAAAGCACGAAATTATTCTTTAACTTGTTATAATTGTACAGCAGATTATCAATTTTGGTGTGATGGTGATGATGAACTTAATGATAAATTAATTGAAACATTAATTGAACTTACAAAAAAGGAAGATTCTAATATAGATATTTATTTTATGAAATATCTTTATGCTCCACCAAGTTCATATACACATTTTAGAACTTCATTATTAAAAGTATCATCTAAATTAAAATGGAATGATCCTATACATGAATATATAGGTTATACTACTAATCATAAAGTTGATTATGATACTTTTAATAATGGTTCATTAATTATACATCATAAAAATCAATCAGTTAATCATGGTTCTCGTAATTTAGGAATATTTCTAAATATGGAAATAACTAAATATCAATTTACTGCAAGGAATAGATTTTATTATGGGCGTGAATTATTTTATAATAAATTAAATGATTTAGCTGCAAGTCAATTTTATAAATGTATAGATTCTACTGAGAATAATTTTTTAGATAAAGTAAATGCATCAATTAAACTATTTGAAATTAATGATGAACATGCAATAGATTACTTTTTTAAATTATTTAAAATTGGAACTTATCGTAAAGATTTGTTTTATCATGTAGGAAATTATTATTTTAATAAGAAAGATGAAGATACAGCAAGACTTTATTATTTAAATTGTATTAATTGTGATAATCCAAAAAATAGTCAATCGTTTGGATATAATAAAGATTGTCATATTAATTCATTATTACAACTTGGTGTTATTGCATTTCATAGAAAAGAAATAGATAAATCAATTCAATATAATAAAGATATACTAGAAATTTCAAATAATGAAACTGCTATAAATAATATTAAAATTTTGGAAAAAATAAAGAATAAAACTTAAATATATAAATATTAATTATGGATAATATTGAACAATTAAAAAAAGATAATGCGAAATTAACTGAGCGTTTGAATAATGCTGCTAAATTTTTTAGAGAGCAGAAAGCACAGATAGAAGCATTGACAAAGGAAAATGAAGAATTAAAAAATTCACCTAAAGAAGAAGTAATTGATACAGAAAAATGGAATAAATTAGTTGCTGAAAAAGAAAATCTACAAAAGCAAATTGAAGGATACGAAAACGAACGTAAATCAAATGAAGCATATTCAGATGATTTAAATAAACAATGTGACGAATATGAATTAAAGATACAAAAATTAGAAAGTGATATTGATTCTAAAGATAAAGCGTATAAAGTTCTTCAAGATACATATAATGAAGTATTTGCTGAAAATAAAACATATAAAAAACAATTAAAAGAAGCAAATACAGCTGCACTTAATGTTTCGGCTAAATTTGAAGAATTAAAAGAATTGAATAATAAACTTAAAGAAGATTTAGAAAAAAGTATTAATCAAATAAAAGTAACAGAAAAACAATCTGATGAAGAATTAAAAAAGATAACGACTGCTCGTGATGAATGGATAACGAAATATAAAGAATTAGAAAAAGAAATAAAAAATATATCAGATACTCATAAAAAAGAAGTTAAAGAAATTGAAGATCAGAGTAAAAAAATAATGGATTCTTATGAAGCAGATATACAAAAGCAAAAAGAAGAAATTACTGTATTAAATACTCAACTTGGAGAAACTGAAGAAAGATATGATAAATTAAATATTCAATATGATAAGTTAGAAAATGAAAAATTAGCTATACAATCAGATTTAGATAATCTTCAAGATAAATATAATAAATTAGAAAATGAATATAATTCTTTAGAAAATAAAACTGAAATTTATTCAAAATCAGATGATGTATTAGCAAAAATTATTGATATAATATCAAATAGTGGTTTAATAAATAAAAACGTATTAAGCCCACAAGTTGCAATAAAAGAAGATAATACAATACATCGTATGGGAGACAATATGGTAAGTGGAAATAATATTGGAGTATGATATTTTTTAAATTATCTGAAGATTTAATAATAAATTTAGAACATATTTACATATTATCTAAAAGTGATAATGAAGTAGATATTAAAATATGGGAAAGTAATTATGAAGATTATCTTAAAGAACTAACTCAAAAACCAATACCATTTAATATAGATGGTGAATATTATATACCAAATTTTAATGAAGTAAATAATGATTTAGATAAGTTATCCAAATATATGAAAGAATTAGATTCATATATTATTGAAATAATAGGTAAAAAACCAACATATAAAGAAATTTATTTTACCATATTAAATACGGGTAATAAAATTGAAGTTAGTAAAGAAGTATATATAAAATTAAAAGAAGAATTAGAAAAATATGATATTAAAAAAAATAATCAAAAGGTGGAAAGCAATTAAAGCTTTATTAAACTGTGATGAATATTTTTTAGGTGTATCTACTTTTAAAAATGGATTTGATGTAATATGTTATGATTATATAAAAAATACTGAAAGAGATTTATTTTATAATTTTGTACATGATTATATTGAAAATAATTTAAGATGTATATCTGGAGATTTTATTTGTGTACGTCCTTATGAAGATAAAGAAGAAGGAATATTTATTCCTAAAGGAATAACAATTACTTTAAATGAAGGGCAGGGAAATTTAGTTTTTAATAAAAATGAAAATAGTGATACTAAATCATATAAGATACCTAATGAAGAAATATTTTCACATTTTAAATGTATAAACAATTATGATTAATTTAATTAAAGATTTTATTGAAACTTATAAGCAAGTATATAAAGAAAGACTAACAGCTAAATCATATTTAAAAATAATTCATAATAAACATAAAGAATTTAAAAATGTTTATAAAATTTGTAATAATATTGAAAATGATTTAAATGATGTTTATCTTTATTGTCCTATAGAGCAACGTCAAGATTTTATTCAAGCAACATTAGATTTTTTTAACGGATGGACTAAAAAAATTAAATGTTTAGTAAATACTATTGAACAATACTATTCAGATTGTTATGATTTATATAAAAAGAGAGAATATTCTTTAATGGAAAATAAATATAAAGAATTGAATTATTATATTAGTGAACAATTATGGGGAGATAAATATTTATATAAAAATTTATTAAAAGAATATAATAGAATAACATCAAAAGAGTAACATATGTTACTCTTTTTTATTTAACTATGAAATTTAAATATTATATAAATTATTGAAATATTTTATGTTTTAAACTATATTTTAATAAATCAAATAAATAATATGATAAATAAAGTATATACTAATGATTGGTTCGGTCGTTCTGGTGAATATATTTTAAAGAATGAGGACTTAGAAATTGGATTTGCTAAAACACCACAAAATCAGTATTCTCAATATCTTTATGATGAACATAAAGCTGAACAGATTTGTTCAGACATTAAGTTGATGATTAATGAAATGAGTCATATTATTCGAGCAATAGGTTTAAATAATGTAAGATTTAAATTATCAAAGAATGTTGAAACTGCATGTACAGATGGTAAATCAATTTATGTAGGTGTAGGAGATAATTATAAAAATATAAATGATGTATATGAAAAGTTAGACCGTGTAATTGGTATGACAATTCATGAATGTTGTCACTGTTTATATACAGATTTTAATTATATTAAATATAACTTAACGGGTAAAAGTCAGTTAATTCATCACATTCATAACGTTATAGAAGATGAAATGATTGAAAATAAGTTATGTTTATTATATCCAGGTTACGGAAATTTTCTTGCTAAATTAAAATATAATATTTTTGAAAAGGAATTAAAAAATAATGACGATAATTCAGAACTTAATAAGATTCTTGAAATATTGTTTTATTTAATTAGATATCCTAAGCTTTTAGCAAATATTTCAGAAGCAGATTTTAAAAAATATGAATCTTTATTCATTAAAATTAAGAAAATAATGGGTGAAGAGAAATGTTTTACATTAACATATAAAGAATGTACAAAATCTTCAATTAATGCAGCAATTAGAATTTATGAACTACTTGCAGAATATATTGATGAAAATGAAATATCTGGTAAATCAGGTAAAGGTAATAATTCTTCAGATAATTCAAATGAATCAGAAAATGAATCTGATGAAAATGAATTAAATGAAAGTATTGAAACTAATGAAGATGAATCAGAAGAAAATGAATCTGATAAAAATGAATTAAATGATTCAAATGATTCAAGTGAAATTAAAGATTCAAAATCAGATGAAAATGAAACTTCAAATAATTTAGATTCTGATGAAGACGATATGATTACTCCTGAAATTGTTGATGACAATATTGAAATAGAAATTGGAGAAGAATCAACATTAGATAATAATGGGATTGTTGATACTATGAATAGTATTAATGAAAACGATATTACATCAACTTCTGAATCTCCTATTGCGAATAAAATTATTGTTCAACATACAGATATTGAAGAAAAAGAAACTACAGAAGAAATTATCAAAGAATGTGATGAATATAAAGAAAAGAATAGTTTAAATACAAATAAAATTTATGATTATAATATTGAAGACAAAAATACATATATGAAATATTATAATGATATTAAGTCATATATTCCAATAACACAGAAAATTATTATTCCTAATAATAAAAGTATTGAATACAAAAATGAACAATACCGTAGAAATGGTTCATTAGATCCCACGAGGCTTGCAAATGCAATGTGTAATGAACAAACAGTTTATACACAGAAATCATTTAAGATTTCAAATAATGATCCAAAATATGCATTAGTAATTCTTTTGGATGAGTCAGGTTCAATGGAAGATATGAATGTTAATGTATTTGCTTCTAAACTTGCTATTTTATTTTATGAAAGTTTTAAGAATTATCCAAATATACGGTTATTCATATATGGACATGGTGATTGTATTTATAGATATATTGATACTAAACATAATAACAAATTTGTATTAGGTAATCGTCGTTCACAGATGAGTCAGAATGAAGTAATAACATATAACACTGTTATTGAGGATGTTAAGTCACAGACAAATTTACCAATTGTAGTATTTAATCTAACTGATTCATTATATTGTTCAAACGATTCAGATCTTAAAGAATGTGTTAATAATATTATTAATGATAAAACTCGTAAGATATCGCTTAATCTTGTAGTACTTAGAAAAGATGAAACTCATTGGGGTTGGTGTTCATCAACTATTAATGATGATATTTATGGAAAAGGACATTATGTTGTATATCATCACACATTATTTAAATCTTCAAATGAATTAATGTTTATATCTACATTAAAATCATTAGGTAAAATCATTATAGATAATTTTAATAAAAGAAAATTAAAAAATGAATAATAAGTTTTATTTTTAAATAAATATGTATTTTAACTAATAAATGGATATCAAGGATATCTTAGAACATAATAGACAAATAAATGTTAAAAGATTAGAAGATAAAGAAATTGCAAGAGAAATCATAATTACTTTATCTAAATGTACATTTATATTATTTAGTTGGAAATATTTACAAGATAACGGAATAAATGGAATAAAAAATTATTCAAACATTTATTTTAATCCTGAATTGTTACAAGAAAATTATAATGAAACAATTAAAGCAAATGAGTATTTAGTAAATTGGACAAAAGATAATTATTTAGAAATATTTGAAAACTTAGATAACAGATACATATTGGAAGGATTTGAATTTTATATATCAAATTTTGATTCTTTAGAAGATGTAATTAATGATATTAATAAAAAAGAAGATAATATAAAATTTGCAAATAGACCTGAAAAGGTATTACGTCATTTTAGAATAATACTATGTAATAATAAACATAATAATTTTGATAAAAATTTTGTTAATCTTACAAATACAACACAAAAGTTTTTCAATAAAGCAACAAATGATTCTTTAAAAAATACTGATAAGATAACTGTCATAACTGATGAATTGCCAAATAATTATATTATTGCATTAAAAGGTTTTACATTAGAAGATATTATTAATAAAGCAAATGATGATAATATTATAGAAAATAAATATTATTCATCTGTTGAAGAACTTAATGCAAGTATAGATAATATAACTGATAAGTTTAATGAACTTATATTAGATTATATTAATCTTATGCCTGAAGGTAGTGAAATAATTAATGCTACTGAAACGACAATTAAAAGTTATATTGAAAAATTTAAAAATGAAGAAATTTATAATGTTTATATATTAACAAATAATGATATGTATAATTCTGAATTAACTAATATACCTAAAATATTAGAAATACCTGAAGAAAATATTATATATAGTGAAAAGGATAAAAATAAAATTATTAATATGATATTAAATGAACAATAATGAATTGTTAAACATATTATCTATTAAAACTATTAAAGATACTGAAAATAATTATTATACATTAATAATTGTTCCTAAGACAACAGATAAATTAATAATTAGATTAACTGATTTGTTTAATACTAATGGAATAGAATTTTTAGATTTTATTAATAGTTTTAATGAGTCTGAAGATATAAAAGAATTTTTAACAATAGGTACAGAAACATTTTTACCTATTGATAATTATTTAATACCTAAAAGTACTGCAGATAAATATGAAATAGAAAATGAAGATATAATTGTTCCTAATGTATATAAAGAAGATTTAACTATAAATGAATATTGGAATGTCGAAACTGAAAGTAATACATTTTATTATATAATGAAAAATAAAATGAATGATTATATATTTTCAGAAGATGAACTTAATGCTCTCAATTCTACATTTATGAAGACAATTATAAAATGGAGTACATTTGATGATTACTCTTATGGAAAGAATTCTGTATATAAGGCAGTTATTGATTTTTATGCAAATGGTGGTTATGATTCTGCTACAATATTAATGAATACTGTATTTAATACAGAGATAAATACAACATTATCTTATGAAGATTGCGGTTGTGGTACACAAAATACATGTACAAATACAACATCAAATGGTTTAACATCATCTATTAATACTGGAACTACAACTATTAGTTTAGATACTGCTACATGTTTAGATAAATATAAAGCAGCAATGTATCAATGGTTACAACAGATGTTAAGTGACACAGATTTTTATTGTTGTTGGATGATGACATATATGGAAGATACAAAAGAAGATATTCCTAATGATGTATTAATTGATTTATTAATATCTTTATTAAAAGAATTTTTATCATTAGGATATGATTTATCTAATTTAGGAAATACTTCTAATTCTACATGTGGTTGTGGTCATAAAGGTAAAGGAAATATATATACAGGAGATTGTCCAGATATATTAAATAATGATAACTTAAATAACCAATGTTCTAATTATAATATTATATTAAACTATATTAAAGTATTGGAATGGGTTAAGAATAATGAAATAGAAGAAAACAAAAATAAAATATATGTTTATGGAAAACAATTTGCACAAATATTTCCATTATTGAATTTCTAAATAAATTTATTATATAATATGAAAAATATTGCTAATTATATTGATGATTATATTGAAGATGATCTTTATGAATGTACATCAAGAAACATTAAAGATATGAAAGACCGTATGAAAGCTTTTAAAAAAGGTCGCCGAGAAGAAGAAATAGCAGATCATGGTCGTCCAATATCATATAATAAAACTTTTAGAGATAAAAGTAAATATACAAGAAAGGAAAAACATAAGAATCTATATTAATATGAAAACTATTAGTACTTATATAAATGAAGGTGTAAATACATCTACATTAATTAAAAAAATTGAAAATGAATTTAAAAAAGAATTTGATAATAAAGTTACTATAGGTAAAGGAAGAAGTAATTATCAAATGTTATATGATGTATATGTTTATGATATGTCATTAGATATATTAAAAAAAGTAAATGAAATATTAAAGAAATATCTTGCTCCTAAATATAAAGGTCTAAGTGATGACGAACTTCAGAAAAAAATTGATGAACAACAAGAATTCTTAAATAAACATAAAGATGATAAATATGTAACTTTAGATAGATATCCAATTGAATTCATACGTTTTAGTTCAAGAGATTTAAAAAATTTAAATAAGTAAAAGAATATAAATACATAAAAAACATAAAATAAAATAATTATGAAACATTTACAAGATTATATTGTTGAATCTTCAAAAATTAATGAAGGTGAAACAACATCTAAAACTATTACTTTTGATTTTACAGATTTAGAAAATGCAGAAGAAACTCTTAACTCTCTTAAAGATAAAGAAGGTGTGACTGTTGAAGAAAATAAACTTACATTAACTATTAATTCAGATAATGTAGATAAATTAGATACTGTACAAGACATTCTTCAACAATTTTGCAGTACAATAAGAAATTCTAGTAAAAGAACTAATAATGAAGAATATGCACAAAAAACTGTAGAATTTGAAAAGAAAGTTAAAGAAATGAATGATGCAATTGATGAAATTAAGAATCCTCAAAATGAAGAAGAATAATGTAAATATATTTTATTTACTATATATCTTAAAATTCATCATCTAATAGCCGTCTAGGTCCTTCTAAACCCATCAAATATATTTTTAATATAATTTATCACATGAAAAATATGATGGTTCTAGAAGGACCTAGAAAGGCTTATTTATAAATTTTGTTATTTATAATTATGTAATCACTATCTTCTAGATTTTCTATTTTATTTATTTCATCATTTGATAGTTTATATAGATTATTAAAATTATATTTACATAATTTAATTTTATTGACAATAAGATTAATTTCTTTTTGATCGTCATTAGTAACAAATAAATATTGTTCATTATTAATGACTTTATAACCAAAAGGTATAGGATTACCTTTAAATAAATAAATCATATTGACATTAGCGGTATTTGTTAGAAAATTACTTAATGAGTCCTTTTCTTCAATTTGTTTTGTTTCTATTAAATAATTTTCTATATTATATTTTGATATAATTAGATCTTCAATGTTATTAATATTAACTATGTTCATAAATTAAAAAATATATTTACATTTATATTAAAAATAGAATTTATTTTTATATAATAAAATAAATATGTATAAATGAATAATGTTTTTAATGTAACGAAGGATAAATGGCAACGTCCTTGGAACATAGAAGCTTTTGATGATTTATATAACAGAGATGAACGATTCTTTGCAATAGTTGTAAAAGGACTTATATCATGGTTAAATAGAAATATTATTTTATATAACAAATCTATTAATCATTTTATATTTAATACTGGTTCTTCTTATTTATATGTAGAATCTAATGGATATGAATATTCATTAAATGAAACATCTGGTGAAGATACTATGTATATGGAATTACCAAGATGTATTTTGGAATTAAATTCTATAAATATACCTACAGAAGAATTATCTGCTTCATATTCACGTGGTTTTTATGAAAGACGTTCAGGTAATATGATGAATGGATATAATGCAGAAATTAAAAGATTGCCGTTAGAATTAACAATTAATGCAAAATATTATCTCTCTAATTTCAACGAAACTATAGTATTACTTCAAGAGCTTTTAGATAAAATAGTATTTCAGAAATATTTTAATATAACATATTTAGGACAAGAAATACAATGTTCTATTGAGTTTCCTACAGATGTTAATCCTGAAATTAATAAAATAGATATGACTTCTCCTGAACCAAACCAGAGAAATATATCTTTAGATTTTAAAATTGTAACAAATTATCCAATTATTAATGAAAGAACAGAAATACCTACAGATAAAGTTATTGCTTCATTTGGTAGAGAAACTGTATTGACATCAAAAGATAATGAAACAGATATAATTAAACATGGTAGTATTATAGATGATGAAAATAATGGATTTAATGATGTTATAGAAGAAACAAATAAAGAATATTCTATAATAGATGAAGACGATCCAAATTATGATGTTATTTATGAAAATAATGGATGCATTGTTTCTACGTTAATTGAAAATAATGAAATATCTTATATTGATGCATCATATGTTACTAATTTACTAGAAAAAATTAAATATAATGCATATGATGAACAATATGATGAAAATAATGATGGTGTAATAAATTATAAAGATTTAAAAGAAATTATACAAAAATTAAATAGATCTTTAGATGTTAATATTGAATATGATTCATTTATAAATAAATTATATTTAATTCATAATAATACAAATGAAACAGAAGAAATAGATTTATCTAAATATAAAGTAGTTTTTAATAATGAGTAAATTAGGAAATAAAGATAATAGTTTCGGTAAGAATTATAGTATAACTATAGCAAATGGTACTGAAGAACAGATGTCTAAAATAGGTCAGCTAGAAATTTATAATTCAATTATTATTTCTGTTCCACAAGTTAATGGAAATGACGATATTAATAAAGCATCTTTATGGGTAACTGATTCTGAAGGAAATTTATTAGAATTAGCTGTCCCAATACAAAGAATCATTAATTTAGAAAATAGAATAAATGATTTAGAAAATACGATAGGGGCTCAATAAAATGAACCCCTATTTTTTTAGAATAAACCTAATTTATCTCCAATTGTAGAACCAAGATTTTTTGAACCTGTCGTTAGCCAATCTTTAATGTCAAAATTAGATATTATATTTTTTGTTTTTTCCCAGTCTAAAGCAGAATAATTACTAACTTTTGATTGTTCATATGCAATTGCATTTTTTGGATCATATGTATAAGATCTCATGGTATTAATATTTGTACCATCTTTAAGTGCTTTAAGTTTTTGTTTATAATAAGCTGAACCTATTCCATAATCTCCATAAATATTTCCTTGTGGTGCATATACTGATTTAGAAGAACCCATTAATCCTAAAGCAAAATTAGTACCTAAACTACCTAATAAATTATTGTTTTCTGTAAACATATTATTCATAATTGCTTCAGTTGCATCAACAGCTTTCTTATATGATCTAGGACTATCTAATATACCTAATATTGTTCCACCTTGTGTATTACTTCCAAATGTATCTTGTAATGCTTTATATCTTCTTAATTGAGCGTCATGTGCTTGTTTATATTTAATTAATGTTTGTTTTGTATCTCCATTTATTTGAAAATTAGAATAATTATTAAAATAAAAACCATTAGTACCGAACATCATTTCATAAAATTCATTCATTTGATGTTCTACACAAGTATCATATTTTATAATTATTTCATTACCACCTAATTGATATGGGGTTTCATTTGTTAAAACATCTGGAATAATTTTTGCAAATGATTCCATATCAAATTCACAATTATATAATGAATATATTTTAAATGATGGTATATCTGAATATATACTTTCATCTTCATTACTTCGATAATTATTATTTCCAATTAATGGGCTACTAGTACCACCTAAATTTTTATATTTTACTATATCTCCTTTTTTACTTGCATAAGTAAATCCCAAAAATTCTTTACTTTGATTTGTTGTATATGATGTATGTAAATATCTTAATGGTGTTTGAAATAAAATAATTGACATATTAAATTTACGAAGATTTTCAGGTATTATTTCCTTATGATTATAATCATCAAAACATGCAAATTTATATAATGACATTAATGTCGTAAGTCTCATATCTATTGCATCATGCATTACCTCAATAGATATGGTTCTATCTTTACTAAATTCTGTTAATACTGGATTTGATAATTTATCTAAACCTTTAACAGATTTAAAATACCAAGGAGCATTAGTATTAATATAACTTAATATAGAAGCAAATTTATATAAAGCATTAATTCTATCTGCAGGTCTTTCTTGTAAATAATCATCACCAAGATAATTTAAGTATTTTGCAGCTGTATTAACTCCACTAGTCAAATATGCAGAATTAAGTAAAGATCCAAATAAACCATGACTAGTATTAAAATCAAAAAATATTTTAAAATAAAACCAACCAGGTTCATCAAATATATTTCCTACTTGTTTTTGCCATAATGCTCTTTCATTAATAAAGTCTTGATAACCCCAATCAGGTAACTTTAATTTAAATATATCACTAAGTGATGAATTATTAATTTGTCCTCCATCTTTAATATTTTGGGCTGTATAAAAATTCTTATCTTTAGATATTTTATGTACATTTATTAATTCATTACCTCTATATTTTAATAATTCATCATCTTCATTATATTTTTTTACAATTTTTTTATCAATAGATGATGTTTCCATTCTTTCCCTGCTATTTGTCTGTCCATTTAACATATTTTCAGTAGTACCTTCAAATATATCTGATTCAGTATTAGAACTTCCATAAGTAGATGATAATTGATCAACATATTGTTTACTAATTCCTTTAATATGTCCGCTTGCATCATATTCATATTCTTCATAACCTTGTTTACCCGTCATATTACGTTGACCAGTTCCTTCTAAAAAACCATTAATAATTCCACTTCTAAGATTTTCTTTAGCAGCATTAGTTACAGTAGTTGCTATACTTGATAAAAAACCCATTATTTAATTTAATATTTTTATAAATAATATCCAAAAGTATTTGTTAACTGCATATCTTTATTTACAACAGAATTTTCATTTAAATATTTAAATGGTATTTCATATTCTATATTATTTACTTTTGAATACATTTTTGCAGAACCTTTGATATAGTTTAAATATATAACTTCAGAATCTAATATATTTTCATTAGTAATTTTTAATTTAGATATATCATAATCAGACATTTTTTGATAATAGTTCCAATAATTTGTTAAATCAATTTTAATTTTTGTATATGGTTTACCATTATGAATAATTATAACTTCAGATGGCATCCAATATTCTGTGTTTTTTAATTCAATTATACGATGTGATTTTTTATAATATTCGCAAGCTTTATCAAATATATCTTTATAAATATTTTCATTAATTGTTTTTATTAAATTTTCTAAATTATTTTTAACATCATTATTTATGTAATTAATACCTGGTTCTAATGAAATATAAATGTATCCATCTTCATTATAAACAATATTACAATAATAATTTTCTGTATTAGTATTATTATTCTTATATTGTCTAAAATCATTAATTCTGTTTTTATTTATATTGACAATATTATATAACATAATTGTCGCAATATCATTATTTACTAAATAATCAATAATATCATTTATATGATTATCTAATATATCTGTAATTTCTAATAAGAATTGCTTATTATTAATTTCTAATGAATTTAATTTCTCATATAATATAGAATTTTTATCATTTAATAAATTTATAAATTCCTGTTCATAATCTTCATTAGAATTTAAGCAATTTAATAAAATGTATAAAAAATTATTATCTATATATTTAGATACATAAGATTTTATATATTTATCTAATGCATCATTAAATAATTCTTTATGAATAATGTTATATTTATCTGATACATATTCATTTAATGCAACAGGTCTAGAATCATATAACATATTATTATAATTAGATATTGATTCGTAATGTTTCATTTAATTTTTAGAATTAATTTTAAATTTAGGTACTGTATGTAAATTATTATAACCAGAATTCTGTCCTTTACAAAATAATGTTAATGTTTGATATATTTTACCAGCATTGGTATCATATTCAAATTCTATTCCATCTACATAATACCAATCGGTTAATTTTAAATTCAATACTTGTTCTCCTTCAGATTCAGATAAATTTAAAGATTCTTTATATTCTACATCTATATCATCTGGTTTAACATCATTTGAACCCAAAATATTACTTGCTTGTGATAACATTATTTGTTTATTAAATGTATCTTGTTCATAAATTTGTATACCTATTAAAGTACCGCGTTGTATTCCCAAATTAACATTTTCCAATGTAACTTTCAATAATGATTGACGTTTTTTTCTAAAGAAATGACTACGTATTGCCTTTTGCGTTTGTAAATCATATCCGTCTTCATTAAAATTAAAATGGGGAATTGGTCGGTTTGCCCCTGTATTATATTCCTCTAAATGTTCACCATCTACAGAATTTTGTTTTGTCTGAATTTCTAATGTATCTAATTTAGTATATGTTCCTTCCCAATTAATTGTATAAATTCTTTCTAATGTTCCTTTGTATATTGCATCATTATCTGAAACTAATTTATATGATTTAATAAACATATTTGAATTCAAAGGCATTTTATTTAAGTTTGTAAATATTCTAGGAACCGTTGTAGGTTCTGATTTTCCAATACCTTGAGAAGTTCCATCTACACCAACATTAGCAATAATAGTTAATTCGTTTTCTTCAATATTTTGTTTTAATATCCAAGGTATATTAACTAACACAATATAATTATAAGGATCAATCCATGCATCTAATATATTATCTTCATCAGTACCTGAAAATTCTAATTGTTGTTTAATAAATTCACTAAATCTTGTAGTATGTATATTTCTTATTAATCTATCTTCAACTTCCTTTGTTTGTTTAGTTGCAGCAAAACCTAATCCAGTTAAACTTGATATTTTATGTAACATTTCCCAAGTATTTGCTTTTATGTTTCCACCCTTTTGACATTTAGTTGCTGAACATACTGATTCCATCCAAATATGTCCAGTATTAACTTGTCTTAATGTATCTGCATCATATGTTCCATAATATGTTACAACATCATTTGAATTATTGATACTTACATTAAATATTCTAAAATGCATTAATATTTTTTTATATGTTTTATCAACTGGTGATATTATACAAATTCTTATATATCCCATCATTCCTGTTGTATTAATTTTTGTTTCATTCTGATGTCTATCTTTAATTTTTACAACTATTTCTGGTAAGAAATTTGTAAATGATAAATGCATATATAAAATATCTATTTTTGGTATATTTCTATCATTAATAACAATTAATGGATAACATATACCATCTATCTTTAAAGAATCTGAACTTGCATATGGATTAACTACACCATATTCATTTGGTTCAAATCCAATACTTTCAGAAAATAAAGGCATTGCAATATTTTGGGCACTTTTAGCTGGGTCATGTAAAACCTCAGGATCTAACCAATTAACTTCTTTCATATATATTAATAAAATACTACACCAAGTGATTTATCTATTATGAAATTTGAATCACCAATAATTTGTTCATTTGGTGATCTTGTTTCATTTTTACGTTTTTGATAATTATTTGTATCTTTCTTTTGTATTGTTTCTGTTTTTTCATCTTCTATAAAATCTGATGGTGTTCTATGTTTTTTTATGCATGATTCTAAATAAGTTATTGAAGGTATCAATAAAACATCATCTTCATTAAGTTCAAATGGATTACTAATTCCATTTATCTTGCAAAGTATATCTCCATATTTATCATCCCCATACATTGCTAATGATATTAAATCAGGTCTCCCAACATAATATTCATTAACAATAAGTGGATAACCTAATGGTACTATATCTTTATTATATGTATCTGACATTAGGTCTATAAATGTTTCGTTATTTCTAGTAACTTCTGATTTTAATTCTATAAGTTTATAATCTAACATATATTAATATTATTTATATATAAAAATAAATAAAGATACTGAAAGTGGAGATATTAATATCCCCACTTTATTTAGTATAATATAATTATTAATTATGCTCCTCTTACATAAATATTATTACCAATTCTTAAATAGTTTAATTCAGCATAACCACCAACAGGAATTACAACGGTTAATGTATCTCCATCAGGAACTTTAAGTAAACATCCTTCAGGTATAGCACTATTATCTGAATGTGATGAATTTTGTGGAACTGTTATGGTTACTTCATTTTCAGTATTAGTATTTATATATATTATATCCCATACTTCTTTATTACCAAGAGCTGGTGTATTAGGTACATGATATGCATGATTTACATCTTCTGCAATATCAACAGTTGTTACATATGAACGATTAAGTTTATTTGTATAAGAATTTTCTACAACAATATTATTATAAACTAATGTACATAATTTATTAAATATTGATAAAAATTCTGAAGAATCAGATATTACTTTATCATTACCATTTTCTAAATTACCGTTTTCAATAATTGCACCATTCCAGTTAATGAATAATATACCTAATCCTTTATTACATAAATCTAATGGACGATCCCATGATGGGTCACCATTTGCCATTAATCTTCTAAAACTTGATTCACTTAAATTTGTAAATGCATTAGTATAACCACCCAATCCTTTACCTAAATGAGTAGAAATATCGGTATATACTACACCATTAATTTCTTTACCAACTATATTAGTTCCTTTCCAATTTATTTCGTCGGTTAATATGCTTTTATTATTATTTCCATATTCATACTTTTGGTTTTTTTCACTATATCGGTATTGTCTAATATCTAAAGCCATAATTAATTATTTTGATTTATTTTTATATTAAATTGAAAATCTATTTCATGAAATAAATATACGTTGTATACTCCTTTATTTATTGTAATATTATTATATTGTTTTACAACAGTTTCATTTTCTCCAATAATATTTAATAAATTATTATCCATAGCATCAGTTACAGATAAGAATTGTGGTAATACTACAAGATAATCATTTGTGTCAAATGGAGTAGGAGTTTCTCCTTCTGTATATAATAAAATATTTTCACCATTATTTGTACCATTTGATACATAACTTGTTGTATTATCTGAATTATATCTTAAACTACCATATTGTAATCTTCCATTTATTAACTTACCTAAATAACTCCATCCTCCATAATAATAAATAATACCATCATTAGTATTTGCATTTGCTAATCTTAATCCATAATTTTTATCACCTGTATTAGTACCAAATGTTGGAATTTCATTTAATATTTCTACTGTGTTTGTATCATCATTAAGAATATAATTACTATTTGGTAATTCAGTATATACACCATTATTTTGTGTAAATTTTTGAGCCGATATGTATATTAACCATTCAATTTCTAATTTCTTAAACAATACATATGGTTTATCAACAGAAGTTAACTGATTATTATAATTAGGGTCTGTATAAATTAATTCTAAATATATATTTGTATTTTCTTCAGTGTTTTCATCTGAATGATATGTTAGTTTACTATTAACAATTTCTAAATATGTTTTATCTAAGTTATCATCATTTTGATTATTTATCTTATTATCACTATTTAATGGTCCTATTTTTATTGCATTTTTAATATCTGATAAATTAGTAAATATATAATTATAAGCATTAATAATTTGTCCATTATAATATTTGAATTTGATAGTTTCATTATCAGTTAAGTTTTTATCTATTGTAACATCTAATCCACTATCAACTCCATTTGATGTAACTAATTCATTATTATACTTAAATTGTAATCCTTTATTAATACTAATTTCTATTAATCTATCAGCATTAATATTTTTTATAAATGTTTGATCACCATCTGTATTGTATCCATGATATGAAAATAACCAAACTAAACTATTGTTATGAGCAGTTCCTGATGAATAAGTTCTAAATATAAATGGAACTTTAATAGTATATCTTGCATTAATTACAATTGTTTCAGGTAAAACATTTTCTTCAGTCCCGTATGATATACATTGAGGTTCATTATCATAAATAATTGTTGCATGATTTTGTGCAGCTGGTTCAATATTATCTTTGAATCTTAATTTAATATCTAAATAATCATTTGGATCTGTAGAATTTTGTTTATCATTAATATTTAATTTAACAAATGTATTAGAACTAATATTTTCAGAAGCAGTTATTCTATTAGAAAATAATGCAAATACATCACCAGTTGATAAAGGATATAATATTTGTCCAGATGTTAAAGTATATTCTAAAGTTCCCCAATTTAAATTAGGTATTTCTAATCCTTCATAAGTACATTTATATACATTATAATTATGAGTTTCATTGTTTTCATCTACTACGTTTGAATCATATATAATAGTCTGTACTATTGTATCATTTACAGTATCTTCTTTAACAATAATAAATCTTAATAATGTACTATCTGGATTACCATTATTATTTTTATATGTAAATGATTCTGGTGCTTTAATAGTAAATTCAAATTTATTAGAATAATTAGTAGTATTATCTTTTTTATTTAATCTAATATATTCAGAAGTTGAACCTTCATCTATATCAGTTATAGTAAACCCATTTGATAATGTCAAAATACTAGATAAATCACTTGAAGTAATTTCTGCATCAGATGATGTTACATATAATTTTAAATTTCTTACAAATTTAGGATTAATCTGTAAAGATAGTTTCTTTGTAGCATTAGGCATTATAAATATATTGTTTGAAACTACTTCATTATTTGCATATAATTTAATGTCATCAGAATTATTATATGTAAAGTTAATTAATGTATTTGAACGATTAACTCTTATACCTTTTGTAAAATAACTACTTAATGTACTAAATTTAAATGCTAAATTTGGCTTATTTATTCCACTATCAGGTAAATTCTTATTAACTTTAACTCTATACATTACATATAACGCAGGTTTTCTTCCACCTTCAGAAAACTCTTTATATGGTATACCCCAAGTTACTTTTTCAATTAAACTAATTTCTTCTAAATTATATACAGTATATCCTTCGTTATTAGTTTCTGTGATACTTGTACAATATTCTGGAGCCTTTTCACAATTACCAATTAATTCATATGTTGAAATATCACTGTTTTGTGAATCTGATAAAATATTAAATGATGTAATAGGAACTGATATTAATGAATTATATGATGATGCTTCAAATCTAACTATCATATAAAATATATTATCTTTAGAATCAATAGTATCAATATTCCAAATATAATCAACTGAATTATTTCTAGGCATATCTTTTAGTCTAGAATCTGTACTTAATGTATCCCAATCCCATCCTTCTGTATTATTGTTATTAATAGTTGTTCCATTTGCATTACTTATTGTATCTTTATCGATGTATACACATAAGTTATCATTAGAATCTTTATAAAAAATTGAACTTAATTCATAATTATCAACTTTTGCTTGTGTATTAAGTGAAAGCAAACCAGATTCTTGATCAAAATTTAACACAATTGAATATGTATCCATACTAATTGAATTATTAACTTGATCAACATTAATAAATTTTGTTAAACGGTTTCCTCCAAGCCAAATATTTCCTGAACCTTTATTATTTGCATTAGGTTTAATACCATCTCTGACACCAGATTCAGTTTGTTCGGTAACGATAACAGCAAATGGATAATCATTAGATAATTCATGTGCAGCATCTTCAGTAGGAATATTATTTACAAATGCGATTTTTTCAAATAAAGATATATCGTTGTTATTCATTATATCAATTATATTTATATATTTAATAATATTAATTTTATGAAACTAATGTTAATAATTAATAATCAGTTTTCATATGATGTAATTTATTTTTTACATTATCTAATGTATTTAAATCTTCATTATATTTTATCCAATGCATATGATTGAATTCATCATTTAATAGTAAATCCCAAATATAGTTATTATCTATATATTGATTATATTGAGGTGTACTTTCTGGTATACCATTAATTTGCATTACAACATCATCAATAGGACTTTCTGAATTACATATTAATCTTAAATGTAATTTTCCTGTAGATTGCATTGGGTTTTCAGTATCTAATAACTTAACTTGATAAATTCTACAATTTACTGTTGATAATTCATTAAATGATATTGGTATTATAGTATAATCACTAACAGTGTCTTCTCCTGTTTTTTTATAAATTCCTGTTGCACCAGTCCAATTAAATTCACTATTAAATGTTACATATTCTATTAAATGTAATTCATAAGATTTACTTATACAGAATGTAAATACATTATACATATTACTTTTTAAATCAATATATACATCAGATATATCTCCATAATTTGTTTTTTCAATATATACTAATGATTTATCAAAATTTAATATATCATTAATGTATTTAGGTGTTTCTAAAGCATTTTTTATATTAAGTAAACTATATTTTGTTTCCGCAGGTGCATCTTCTCTGAAATTAAATTCACCAAAGAAATATGATAAATAAGATATACCTTTTACATAGAATGGTTTTAATATTATTTTTTCATGTTCTAAAATAATGTTTTCTAATGAAAATATAACATATTTTTTATTCGTAAAATTCAAATCTGGATATACTTTATATTTTGAAGTAGGTGTTCCTTTAACAGTAACTTGTACAGAATTAATAAGTTGTACACTATCCATACTACTTACAATATATTTATCACTAAATGATAAATTGATATATAACTTTCCAGTTTCTGCATTAGTATTGAATTGTTTTTCTTGATATGTTTGTAATTTTAAATTATTATCGAAATAATCATTAGAAGATTCATAATAACATATATTAACATTATTAATACCATCAGAATCATGTTTATTATATGAAATAATATAATTAATACTACTAATTTTAGAACCAATTGGTAAACTTATACTATCGACATTAGTTATGTCTATTTCTTTTGTTTCTATAATTGATGTTCCATTATTTATTATGTTACCATCAAAATATGTTAATTTCTTTTCAATATCAATTACTTCAAAATCTTCATAATAAGCAGGTCTATCATGGAAATATACATCATTTAAATTAATTTCATTTTTATTTGAATCATATATAATAAGATCTGGTCTAAAATTATTTAATTTATTATCTACAGTTTTAATAGTAGAAGTAATTGATTCATCTAAATTAGTTAAATGTTTATTAATTTCAGCATTATCATTTTCGTATGATTTAATTATATATTCTGCAGTTATTAATTCACCTTTAGATTTAAATCCATAACCAGATGCTAAGAATTCATTACCTAAATATACATAATTTCTTAATGTGTCATTTTCTTTTGTTTGATATATAATCAAAGCTCCTTTATTTTTTAAAGCTTCAATCATACCAGAATGAGTAGTGACTATGCATTTTAAATATTCACCATTAAATCTGCTTAATGTATTTTCTTTATTCATTTTAAATTCGTTTATAAAATTTATTCAGTTAATCCATCAACTAATGAAGTATTTTGTACTGTTGTAGTTGATTGTGTATAGTCATAACTTGCTTCTATAGTTAAAATATAATGTTCAATATCTCTAATTGGTGTAGTTCTAATATCAAACGCCAATGTCTTTTCAATTGTCTTTTGATCATTTACATCAGAAGATAAGAAGCATTCAAATAATAATGGAACAGATAATGATGTACCTACATCTAATATCTTATATTGATTTTCTTGTTTAGTATCACATAATACTTGTGTTTTATCAAATAATTCAGGAATAAAGAATGCTCCATTATAATATGATAAATTATTGTTTATTGAAAGGTTAGCTGCGAAATCTGTCATAGACATTTTATTAGTTAGATAAACTGCAGTACCACCTTCATTTGATGCAATTAAGTTTTCATATTTCAATATATAGTTATTATTTGATGTATCAGCATTATTGTAAAGATACATGTTTTCACTAGTTATAATATCAGTATTAGTATCTTTAGTATAAATTTCAGTTGAAACGGTATCATCTCCAGATATATCAATAAAGTTTAATGAATTATATCTAGTATTTGAATTAGTTATTCCTTCTTTAGAAATATAAGGTAATAATACTTGTTTATTATTAACATTTATATAGTTCAACAAAAGCCCAACGAATGTAGTAGATTTACCACTTGAAAGATTTGTATTATCTAATTGTCTTTGTGTTGATGTATCATAATATAATGATTCTTTAGTAAATGGATTGTTTTGTCTAAAATATATCCATTGTCCTAAATGTTGACCCATTATACATTCCGAAGGAATTGAATAACCTTTTATTAGCATTGGTACTCTTTCATAATCTTTATAGTATTGATTAAAATAAGTATTGTTTGCTTCTAATAAAGTTTTATTAATATCACCAGGGAATATACTATATAACTTAATAGGTATGTCACCAGTGTTTTTGATAATTAAATTCATTTCTTCTTTTCTAAATGAATCATTAGTATCATTAGCTAAGTCATTAATCTTAATCTTATTTGCAGTTAAGTTAGATAATTCAATCATATTTTCACCAAATTGCAAATATACACTATATTTTGTATTAAGTGTATCATTAATCATATTCTTATATTCAAGAAGATCATTATTTATTCCAATTAATTTATCTTTTAATGATATAAGTTTATTCTCAGGTGTATTAAATCCTGAATAAATATTTTCAGGCATATGATAGAATATTTGAGAATTATCTACAAGCTTATTGCTTACATGTTCTTGATAACCTTCTTTTAATAGTGTTCTTAAAAATTTAGAATTATTTACATCTTCATTATTAGTATCTAATATAGATGATATTTCATTTGTCTCTGTATATTCAACAGGAAAATTAACTGTTACTTCATTTGACCATGGTGTATATAAGTTAATAAATGGTTGTCCAATATTATACTTATATCTTATTCTTACAATAACATCTTCACCTTGTGTAATAGGGATATCAATCTGATTCCATTTAATAATATTAGATGTTGTATTATAATTTGAAAATATTATGTTATATGTATTAGATTCATTATCAAATTTAAGATATCTTTCACGTTCTATATTATTAAGCTTATTCCAATCACTGAATATAACATCAGAATTACTTAATACAGATGTAGAATCTTTAGATATTGATTTATATTTATATTCAACATCTAATCCAATAAGTTCACATTTCATACCAAATGTTGAATGTAAGAAAGCAACTATAGGAGATTCATTTGATGAATCATATTTATCGCATGCATCAGTAATACCTCTTATTCTATATTTAGCTTTATCTATTCCTTTTACATCTCCTTTAATTTGATTAATATTATCTACAATATTAAGTAATTGATTTTCTAATGTTAATCTTTCATCATAATATGTTGTAAGTTTACTACGTAATGATTCTTGTGTTATTGAAGATTCTTGTGAAAAATCAGTAGTAGTCAATTGTGTATATACTTGATCTACATTATCTCTTATAGTTCTAAGTTTAGCTGTTATTTCATTTCTTTGTTCATGTAATTTAATAATGCTTTCAGAAGTATCATCATCAATTAAGTGATTATTAATTCTTGTTACTTTTAATATTGATTCATCATTAATATATAATGTACTAGTAACAAAATTCTTTAATTCATCACTTTCAGTTAAACGTCTTAATTCTTCTGATGAATAATTTGATGTCTGAGGATATGCTAATTCAGTGATACCAACCATCATATCTCCAATATTCTTACAATATGAATTATAATATTCAATATAAGAAACTTTATTTCCAGAATTATTAAGAATGAAATTACCATCATTATCTTTCATATAAATGTTATTCAAATTTAAATGAATAGCATTTGATAATGTGCTTTTAACATTATTATATATTGTACCTAAGAATATTATAATATTTGGATTTTCTTCTAAAGGAATATCAACATAATGATATTTGTCATATGAATTAGTATAAAGCTCCAAAACCATATCTGAATTTTCTTCAAATGTTTGTAAAGCTACATGTCCAATTACTTCTTCAATAACAACTATATGATCGTTATTGTCATTTTCATTTGTAGAATTTTCAATAGTATATAAATCTACAATTTTATAAATAACATATGTATTAGAAAGACATAAATAATCACCTTTTTTCAATATATGAGATATAGAAGAATCTTCTTTATCAGTATATGATATTGAACTTAATCTTACAATATATCTTAAAACACCAGTTGCACCATTACCGTCTGAATAATAAGGATTTTCAGATTCTTCAGGTAATTCTTCTATATTAAATGTAGCATTATATTTATTTTCTTTAATAGGTAAATCTAATACACTGTCATATTCTTCATAATCAACTCCTAAACTTCTATCATATAAACCATTCTTAACATCATTATATGTTTCAAAGTTTCTAAGATATTCAGCATCAGCATCATTATATATAACAAATTTCTTCATATAGATTTGCTCTATATTATCAGTTAAATTTGATATATTTAAACGTATATATGTTTTAGGATTTACTAAATCTTTAAATATATTGTTTTGTTTAATATTAAAACCAATAGTATCAATATTTGATACAGTTGGAGATGATGGTGCTGTATTAGATTTAACTAAAGACAATTTAAACATATCTGAAGATCTATGAAACCATGCTTCTCCAGATTTAGGAATATTAAACAAATTAGAAATAATATTATCTATTTGTTCAATTTTATGTTCTAAATATATAAAAGATGGTATTTTTACTTCAGATGTAGTATTATCTCCATTTACTATGCTAACTGATATTTGAGATGATGAAGTAGTTAATGCTTGATTCATTGCATTAATCATGCTTAATGCATTACTCATCATTTTCTCAATATTAACATAATATTCTTTTAATGAACTTGATGTTGTAGGTGTTATATTATTATTATTCATATATTATTGATATTTCCATTTTATATTATCTAAAGTTTCTTTTACTTCTTCTTTAAATTCAGATATTTCTGTTTTTATATCATTTTCAAATGAAGCAATTGTTTTCTTAACGTTATCTATTGATTTATTAGTTCCTAGATTATTTATAACAGTTTGTATTTCTTGTAATCTATTTTCTAATGAAGAAATACGTTTATTAGATTCTTCAAATTTATCTAAAATATCATTCATTCTAGATAATACTTGAGTAAATGTAGCAAAGTTAACTCCTTTATCTGAACTTTCAATATCATTAGAATATTTTGTTGAATAAGGAAAAGGTTTAAATTGTGTACTTATTAATAAAGACCAAGAACCAGATAAACCTGTATCAAAATCTCTAATTATTTCAATTGGGTTATCTTCTTCTTTATCACCATTCATCCAAATACCTAATGGTACATTATGTCTATATTTATTAGAATCATTTAAATTAATAATATAATTATTTGTATCTTCATCGTCATATCCTAATATTGTATCATTATCATCAATATCTATATTAATAACTTCATATAAAGGAATTATAACATTAAATTTAATTGAATCTGATTGAACATGTAATTTTGATACTGATAATGAAGTAATATTACTATCTATATAATATTTCTTTGTGAATGTTGTGTTATAATCATATACAGGATAAATTGATTCATAACCTGGAATACTATTAATATTATCCCATCCATAGATATTGTCATTGTCAATAATTAATGATTCTATTTCTGAAGTTACATCAGTTTTTAAAACTTTACAAGCATGCAAAGAAAGTAAATCTAATGTACATATTATATCTGTATAAATTCCATTATAATCTTGCTCAGTAATATCGCTTATATACATAGTGAAATTATCATCAAATATAGAAGATGATGTTTCATTATGTATTATATTACCCGCTTCATCTAAACTTATTTTATATGAATTAGATTCTTCATCATATGTTAATACCTGATTTAATGCTTCAAGTAAATATGATATAGGAGATAACTTATTTTCAATATTATTAACGTTATCTCTTAATATTGCCAATTTATTTTCATAATATGCTACTAAAAACTTAATGAATTCAGGTTTTGTAGTACTATTTAAATTATTAATATATAAACATAAAAATCTTGAAGGAAATAACTTTGTATTAACACTCAAGAAATTTCCTGTCATTGATTCTGCATAATTACTGAATGTAAGGAATTTACTATCAGGTCCAGTTGTATAGAACAAATTAGTTTTTCTTTTCATTAAAAATCAAATAAGATATTACTATTTATATAAAAATAAATAAAACTTCAGATTATTGAGATTTAAATTGGTAAAAAATGATTACATAAAAAAATATAATATCAAATTTTTAAAATCTATTTTAAATTATAAATATAATAAATGTAAATATTATGAATCGTAAAAAGACAGGTGTAAGGTATTTGAAGACAAATTATGGAGTAAAGAACGGACGTACAGCATGTTATCTTAAGTTTGGATTGTGTTTGGATAACATTCCTTTTATTGATATGCTGGAAAATAATGATGAATTTAATCTATTCTTGAGAAAGAACAATGTTGAGTGGTGGACACTTGATGAATATTTTGAAGGTGAAAATGATTATCAACCACATCTTATAGGGGAGTGTATTGGATATGCATTCTGTGATCCAACAGATACATTTGATGAGTCTCTTGGTAAGAAGATTGCGTTGACACGTGCCCAGTCTGGTGCATTTGATTTTGTTAATAATTTCTATCAGTTTGTTCAAAATATCTTTTTGAAGGCTGCTAATGAATTTGATACACTTGGAGAAAATTCAGAGCTTGCTAAGGAAAAATGTAATGCACATATTAATGAACTAATTGGATAATGAAAGCAATAATATTTGATTTAGAAACAACTGGAGTAGATAGATCTCATGATTATATAATACAATTTGCTGCTTTAAAAATTGAAACAGATAATGATAGTATTATTGATTCTAAAAATATCTATATAAAACCAGAAGGTAATTATTCGATATCATTAGGAGCTTATTTTAAACATAAAATAACTCCTAAGTTTTTGGAAGATAAACCAACACTAAGAGATGTTGGTCCGGAAATTGTAGAATTTTTTAATGATGATTCGGCAATTATAACTTATAATGGAAATAGTTTTGATATTCCATTTTTGAAAATTGAACTTAATAAAATTGGGTTAGATATTGATTTTATAAATAAAAAAGTATATGATGTTTTCTTAGAGGAAAAAGAAAGAAATTCTAATACATTGGAAGAAACTTATAAAAGATATAAGAAAAAGACAATGGAAGAAAGTGGTTTAACCGCACATGATGCATTTTCAGATATTAAAGCAACATATACAGTTTATAAGGCACATTTAAAAACTGGAGAATATAAAGAAGATTCTATATTGACAGAAGATTCAACAATTAAGTTAATGAATTTTGAAGGTAATATAGTTCCATGTTTTAATATTGGAAAATATAAAACAATTTCTCTTGAATATGTATCTAACATAGATAAAGGATATTTACAATGGTGTATCAGTGATAAATGTAACTTCCTCCAATCAACTAAAGAATATATTAAAAAATATTTGAAATAATATTTAAAATTTACAGTACTTATTCTATATTTAAATAACAAAAATAAATAAATATGAGTGAGTACTGTAAAATTACATTAGTTAAAAGAGAGAACGTTAATTGTTCTTCAATTACTGAAGATGAGTTTGTAAAAATGATGTTTTCTGATATTCTTGAGGCTGAGGAGAATTATAATAAATTGTATTGCCCAGATTATGTAGCAAGCATCATCCGTCATTTTGAATATATTCTACAATCTACTCGTAATCGTGCTATAAAGTACGCTGAAAAGAAGTGGAAAACCGATAAGAAGCGTAACGAGTATGTTACTAATGAGGTTACTAAGGCAAAGAAGAATTTCAATGTAGATTCTTATTATTATGGTCTCTCATTCTTTGATTTCGATGTACACCCTGAATCAAATGGATTATCTGGTGACTGTTGTATTTCTATTAATAGAATGACATTTGATACATTACGTAGATGTTTTAATTCAGTGAAGGATAATTATTATTTTAAGAATTCATTAGGATGGAAACTTGAGTATGAATGTCATGAAACCAATCATAGTGTTTCATTCAGACCACATATTAATTTGATAATGCCTGAGGATATTGAGGCAAAATATTATAAAGCCAAGGAGGATCTTGCTGAAGATATTCGTAGATTTTATGCAACTTGTAGATATCCTGGAGATTAAATTGTTGAATATATGAAATATACATCTAAAGAAGAAACAATAAATACTGTATCTTAATATTTAATAATGAATCTTAAGAAATATATTTCTTTTGAGAATTAATGAAATACATATTGGGATTTAATTACAGATATGCGTAAAGATATATTAATAAACAATTGGAAACTTAAATAAATTAATATGAAGATTAATGAATTAATTAAGGCAGTAACAAAGGATTATATGCCTATTAAGAAAAAGGTAATGGAAGCTCAAAGAGAAGGTCTTGAGTTATCAATTGAAGATGAGCAAACTTATTTTGAGTTAAATACAACTCTTGAACTTTATAAGGTTCTTAAAGGTATGTTCATGGAGGAAGCAACAAAGAATAAGGATATGATTAATGACCTTATTAAGAAGGGAATTCTCCATACTGAAATTAAGCAAGCTGAAAAGGATGGTAAGAAAATTGATGTAGAAGTTATTATGGAATCAATGGACTTCCGTATTGATAATGTTCCTGAAGATATTCAAAAGAGTATTTTAGAAAAGATGGTTAAGTCTCATAAGGAAAATATAGAAAAGAATTATAAGAATAATCCAGAACTTTTACGAAAAGAATCATTTGAATTATATATCATTGAACAATTCTTACCTAAGGAAGCCACAAAAGAAGATATATTAAATTATCTTAATGAATATTACCCAAATGGAATTGAACAAAAGTCAATGGGTAAAGTAATTGGTGAAATAAAAAATGCATTTGAACGTGCAAATGGTAAGCTTATTGCTGAATGTGTAAAATTAAAGATTAATTAACATGAAAGTATTTGATTTAATTTGTGAATTAACTCATTTTGATCCTTATTGTGAAGTATTAATTCAAGATAAATCTGGAGATTGTGAACCATTTACATTGAAAGATTTAGCATGGAATGGAACTTCTGATGATAATGATAAGATAAGAGATTCAAGATATAAATCTACAGAATTATATATAACACTTGATAAAGAAATTGAAAGATGAGAATGTGGACAAATAATAACGCAAAGAATACTTTCGTTATCGACAAATCAAATGGTTATCCAGTACAAATTACAACAAATGTAACTGAAAAGACTTCATGGTTAAATATTTTTACAGGACATGGTATTGAACAAATTAATCCTGAAGGTACTGGAGATATACAAGTAATTAATGGTAAAAATTATCATTGGGTTCCTCAAAAGTTTTATGATCGTGGTCCAGGTGGTGATTATTCTGATGAAGAATATAAGAATGTATTTTTGAATCTTAGGTATCATGGTCATATTGAAGATTATGAATCATATTTACAAGTATTGAAAAGATATGAATATAAATATGATAATGATAAAGAACTTCGTGCACTTATTGCAGAATATATCAATTTGAAGAATCTTAAGTATACAAAATCATTCAAGAAGGTAACTTGGAAATATTGTATTCCTATGATAGAATCAAATGATTTAGAAAAAAAGTTCTTAAAAATCGAAAATCAGTTAATTCATATTTTCAATAAGATTTAATATGAATAACACAAAGATACATATTAAAGTTATAGCTCAGGTACTTTGTATCTGGGCTATATTTACATTGATTTATTTTATAATTGTAAAATTTATTTGGTAATATGACAAAAGATTTTAAATTTAATCTTGATGATGTTGTATACTTTATTGGTGAAGGTAAAATCTATCAAGCAAAAATTTGTGAAGTAAGATTTGTTGCAAGATTTGAACAAACAAATAGTGGAAACTGCGGAATATATAATACATATAAACCAGTATTATATGAGGTTTATAGACTTTATACACATCATAAAAATGGAGATACAATAAATACTAATGCAACCCATAAATATTATGATGGTGAATATTGTGGAACATCTTGGTTTACTATAGATGAATTGTTTGAAAGTGTTGAAGATGCATTAATACATTTAAGAAGCACAGTTAAGATGTTACCTAAATATCAAACATTAGAAGATATTAATAAATATTAACAATACATTATTAAATCTTCTAATTGTGTTTTTCTATATTTATATATAAATAAGTATTAATTATGTTAGATAGAGAAGAAGTTTTATCACAAGCAGTTAATGAATGTTATAGGGAAATGTTTGCTAAGGCACAACCTATGGCAGATTGGGATGCTTTAAATGCAGAATATAAAGCAGGTAAGATTGATGAAGAGAAAGATGGACCTGTATATAATCGTCATTATCTTTCTTATGAAGAATATGTTTATATTATAAATAAGTATCTTGATGCTTATCATATTGAATCTGATTGGGACGATTACATGGAGATACTTGAACAATATCTTACTTTAGGTGGAATAAAGGATAAGTATATTAAAGGATATACTGATGAAAATGGTAATCATCACCCAGGAACTCGTGGTTATGAAAAGGTACCACCTTTGAAAGAACATATTAAAAAAGTATTATATCCATTATTTGATACAGAAGTTGAACATGATTTAGCTGTAAAATATGTTACAGATAAAGTAATGGAATTAATTCATGACTGTAAGAATTATTATTCATTCAATATTGATGAACAAAAGTTCAGAAATACATTGGCTTTCGGTGCAACTCCAACATCAAATATGGAAATCGTTAAAAAATGGTGGAAAGACCATTATGATATTGATGTTGAAATAGAAGAACGTAATCCTATGCTTCTTTGGGAAATGGATTATTATGGAGATAACTTCGAAGAAGTAATGGAAGAGGAATATGGAGAAAACTGGAAGGAAATCTGGGATCAAAAATGGAAAGATAATGTTGCTAAAAAGAAAGCTGAAATAGAAGAACGTTTGAAAAAGATCCGAGAAGATTATAAAAACTTAAAGGGGGATGAAGAATAATGGAATATATTTACCAATCAATGGAATAAATTATAATAAGTTAATTGATGAAATAGAAGCTAGAAAATGTGGGGTATTTTGTATGAATCCTTTTAGGAACATTATAATAAAACCAAATATAGATTTAATTTAAATGGAACAAATAATTTCAAAAGATATTCTTTTAACAGCAGGATTTGAAGATATTACTTATGATTATGAAAAACAATTTCATAAAGAATATGATGATTTAGATGATTATGTTATATTAAGACGTTGTACTGATGATGTAGATAAAAATCCTGGGAAAACATTGAAGCTTGATATTGATAATGGATTAACGAATAGTGGCCGTGCTTGGTATTTACATATTGATAATTGTGATTGTTGTTCAATTGGTTCGGCAGAAATTAATACAATTGAACAGTTTAATAAATTAATGGAAATATTTGAAAGTAAATTTAGATTATGAAAAATATAATAGACATATTATCTGATATATATAATAGATTATATGATTGGAGTTGGCCCATTGGATTTTTTGGTTTTATTGGAATATTAGTTGCAACAGGAATTACTCATAATCAAAATATATTTATCATAGGTTCAATTACATTAACTGTATTTTATGTATTTATATTTGGGTATATGTGGTTATATCCATTTGAATATCTTAGTGAAAGATTTACTTTATGGATTCATTCGTTCAATAAATATAAGTTATCTAAAAATGAAGTTAAATTATGGAATAATATAATTCAAAAAGCACAAGTCGGATATAATGAATGGTGGGATATAACAAAAGGAAATGATATGTGTGGTCCTTGGATTAAAGATTATACAGAAGAAGAAAATAACTTATTAGATAAAATACATAAATATTTTTATGGAGATGGATGGTATGTTTCTATGCCGATAAGTTGTGCTCAAGTAAATTATGTTATGTATGAAGATATAAAAAATAAAGTCAAATAATTATGGCGACAAAAGAAGAACTTATTGATAATATACAATGTTGGGTATTCAATTTTAATAATTATTGGGAAGACCCAGTAACTGAAAGTGAATTTGTTAAAAACACATATGAAACATGCGATTTAATAATTGCTTATTGTAATATCATTAAAGCTAAACAAAAGAAACTTGGTAAAAAATATGATGAGCATCCTAAAGATGTACAAGAAGCTATATCAAAAATTATATCATTAGTTTCAGATGGTCGTGATTTATGGCATAAAGTAAAATATTGTAAAATTGGCGGTAATATATTTGATCTATTAGAAATAGGTAAGCATATAGAACCAAGAGAATATGATCATCATGTAAATGAAACTGGATATCTTGATTTTGAAGATAAACCAATGGTAAGATGTCAACAGATTATTGATGATTGTGAAGAATTAAAAGAAGTATTGAATTCTGAAAAGGAAACAAAAAACTTTAAAAAATTTGTTGGGAAGATTCTTTATTGGGAAAATTATGAATCTGGTTCTGCTGCAATAAAAATTGATAAAATCAATAAAAACAAAAAAGGAGAATTTACTTTTGATGGTATATTGATTACTTATGAAACAGTTAATGGGCATTGTGATGGTGATGGCTTTATAATGACTGAAGTAGAAGATTTAAAGTTTAGTGAAATTCCTTATTGCTATTGTGAATGGGATACTGAAGAAGATGCGTATGAATCTTTAAGTGGAGCAGAAGAAAAAACAATAAAAGACATATATACAGATTTAAAGTCAATATCAATGAATTTAGTTGAACAGTATTTTTCTTGTAGAATATATGATCCTAAAGAGGAAGAAGTAGAAGAATACGATGAAGACGAAGAATAGTATTTATTTTTAAATAAATAAACATGAATACTGATATGCAATCAATTGTTGATTTTATTTTAAGAGAAGAAGCTATTAAAGAAGAACTTTATATTAAGCAAACAATAATGGAAACAAAAGGTGATCCTATTGATGAACAATGGCTTAATGATGAAAAACCTGTAATGACAAAAGATGGTCGTCAAGTAATTATTACAGAAATTGATATGAAAGAAGTACCCAATATTATTCATGGTCAAGTAAAAATGAAAACAAAATTATTTGATTATGAATGGTTAGATGATGGTACATGTCAAAAAGCACTTGACCAATTAGGTAATCCAAAGAAACCTGAAGAAGCAGATAATTTAGTAAAAGCAATTTAAAAAAATTAAAAAATTTTTAAAAAATTAAATATCAAATATCTATATATAATTATATAATATTAATTAACTTAATGTTTAATCCGAGTCATATGTCATTGACTCATAAAAACCAAATATATAATGACAAATAATACAAATAAACAACGCTTACTTACAAACGCAGACATTAATGGTGATGTAGATTTTCCAATGTTTAAAACTGAAAAGGAAAGAATTAAGTATATTACAAAAGCTTATGGAAATATGTCACTTGCGAAAGCATTTTCTATTTATTATGGAGTAGATATTGCGCCTGAAGTTAAGCAAAATAAATCTATTAATAATGTAGTAACAATTGAACTAGGACAGATTTATTCAGGTTTTGTTAAATCATTTGATAAGAACGGAATAGTATTTGAACTTCCTGGTGTAAAAGATGAAATTATTTCTAAGGAGAATTTTAATGATTGTGCTACAGAAATTAATACTTATTTACTTTCTCATAACAATAAACTTATGTTTGAGGTACGTGAGCATAAGAATAATCGTTATGTAGTTTCTGTTATTAATGCGTACTATAAGAATTGGTTCAATACTATATCTAAGGCTATTCAATATGAGCAAGGAATTAAGGTTCATATCGATAGTTTGGTTAAGGGAGGATATCTTTGTCATACTGATATTACTCCTATCTGTCAGTTAACTGGTAAGAAGTATACCCATTCTGTGTTTATTCCAGGTTCTCATATTGTATTGAATATTGAACGTGATTTTGAACAATGGATTGGTCGTGAGGTAATGATTGTACCGCAGAAGTTTGTAGAATTCCGTCGTGATTATAAAACAGGAATGACAGAGAATTCTTTAGTTGGATCTCGTAAGAAGGTTCTTCAGATTTATGGAATGAATAATATCCATGAAATCTATAATAAGTGGGCTCTTGCTAAGGCTAATGAAAATGTAACATATGTACCTGAAATCTTTGATGGTGTTGTAACTGGTATTATAAATTCAAATAATAAGACAGGTATTTTCATTGAACTTAATGATAAATATATAACTGGTCTTATGCCTATAGATGCATCAGATCTTTTGGATTATAAACCAGGAGATAATGTAAAAGTTAAAATATCTGAATTTGAAGTTCAGGAAGGAAAAGATCCATTTATTTATAGTAAGAAGGGGATACTTCTTAAGAGTAATGTTCGTCCTGTTTTTGAACTTGCATAATATATATTATAATTTATGACATTTGAAGATTGGAAAGAAAAAAAGAGAAAAGAAAATACTAGTGGTTATAGTATGTGGGTAAAAATACCTGATGAATATTTACGTAGTTGTAATGAAAGTTGGGATCGTCCTTATTAACATAAAAACCTGAGATTCTAGAATCTCAGGTTTTTTATTTATTATTAAATTTCATATAATATTATTGAAATTTTTAAAATTTATACTATATTTAAATATCAAACAAATAAATTTATAAATATGAAATTTAAAGACGTTCAAATTATTAAAAGGGGCGGTTTTTTTAGTTCTTTTAAAATAATTGCATCTTATCATGATTATTTTGATGAACAAGAAGAAATAATTAATAAGATTACTATTTTTCCACCACATAATGGTGATATTATTTGTATTAATGATAAAAATAAACATATAAAAAATTATCTTAAAGTTTCTTATTGTACTATTGATTATATTGAAAATAAATTAACTATTTGGTGTCGTTAATATGCATCCAAAATTAAAGAAATATTTAGACAAACATCCTGTTGTTGAAATTTATAGAGGGTATGAAATTCGTCAAGAGGAAGGACACTGTTATATTGTTGATGCTGCATTTGCAATATATTCTACAACATCAACAAGTCTTAAAGCATGTTATGAATTCATTGATGAATTAGTAAATGCTAATGTAAAACAATATGATAATGAATCGGTTTGTAGATATCTTATAGATAGAGATAATAAAAAACGTAAATATTAATAATATGTGTGAAGTAGGTATCAATTTTAAAAACATTAATTTGTATAATGCTGAAATGCAAAAGGGTATGGAAGATAAACTATTTTTTATTGAACGACTACCTAAGAATCAAAATTATATGTTCGTTGATTTTGGTTGTGCTGATGGTAGTATGATTAATGCATTGGCATCTATTTATAAGGATAACCCCAATAATGTTTATATTGGTTATGATATCTCTGATGAAATGATTAAATTATCAAAATCTAATTATCATGGACCAATATATGCCAAAGTTAAATTTACAACTAATTGGGATGATTGTAGGAAAAATGGAAGTAATTTATTTGTAAACCGTAAGAAGGTACTTATTTTATCGTCTGTGATTCACGAAGTTTATTCTTATGCAAAAGATGAGAATGATATTGTAGATTTTTGGAATAAGGTAACTTCAGATTTTGATTACATTATTATACGAGACATGTGTCCTTCTAAGGATATTAATAGAGATGCTCGTAAAAGTTTGACAAATGCAATTGAAACAAGTTTAAAAGTAACAAATTATCAACTTAAAGATTTTTCAGAAATATGGGGTACATTTACAAATAATAAAAATGCCATTCATTTCCTACTTAAGTATCGTTGGCAAGTAAACTGGGATCGTGAGGTACATGAAAATTACTTCCCTATTTATGTTGAGGATTTAATTAAGAAAATTACTGATAAAGAGTTTTATAAAATTGATTATCTTGAAAGATTTAGAGTTCCATTTCTTGATAATTGTATCAAAGAAGATTTTGGAATTGAACTAGAGGATTATACACATATTAAAGCAATCTTTTCGAAGAAACAACTTGCACCTGCTGATGATTATAATGATTAATTTAATAAATATTTTAATTTATGGAGTTGAAGATAACACATAAGGAACTTAAACATTTTTATAGAATCATAGAAATACAGGTATTTTATCATAAACGTAATGGTAAAATGATAGCATGTAAACCAACTATCGAGTATAAACGCGAAGTATTTGATTCTTTTGATAAAGCAGAAAATTATCTTATAGAACATTATGGGTATAATTCTTGGGTCAAGGTAAACGAAACCAGTGATTCTTATAGTTCTAAACCTTATTATGAAATAATTAACGGATATTCATGTATTCTTAGATACAAAAATAGTAATAATTATAGAATTTGTTCATATAGTATTGTTGATTATTATGAAGATATTTTAGAATAATTAATATTTAAAAATTATGATAATTGGAAATTTTGCACTTAAAACTGTACCTAATGGTAGAATAGGTAGTACAGGTAGACCATTACATGATTATGTTTTGGTTCATAATGAATTTGAAAAATATTGTGAATATGAATCAAAATATTATTTTATTGAAGCTCCTCAAAAAGAGAATGGAATCTATAGAATAGTATGTGGGTATGTAAGTTTTAGTTCTGAACTTGGAAATATTGGTGTTACTGGAGAATATATAAAAAATAAAAGATATACTTCAAAATGGCTTCAAAATTTTGTTCCATATTATGGAGATAAAATTTCCAATAATTATTTTAAAGTTGATTGGAAAAATAATGTAGCTATATTTGAAACATTAAATGAAGCTCAGGAAGTATGTAATTTATTTAATAAACAACTTAAAGAAAAAAGAAAAGCTGATAAACACAAAAAAGATTTAGCGGAATATGAACGTCTAAAAAATAAACTTGGATTGTAAAATATTTTTTCTATAATATTTAAATAGTTATTAGAAATTACTATATTATATAACATAATTATTATTAATAAATAAAAATATGAAGGTATCAATTATTGGAGCAGGTAACGTCGGAGCAACCGCAGCAATGAAAATCGCAGCCGAAAATTTTGTAAATGAAGTAGTTTTGCTTGATATCAAGGAAGGTGTTGCAGAGGGCAAGACCATGGATATTATGCAGTCATTGATGATGACTGATTCCAATACAATCGTTATCGGAACCACAGGCGATTATTCAAAGACTGCAAATTCAGATGTTATTGTTATTACTTCAGGTGTTCCTCGTAAGCCGGGTATGACACGAGAGGAGCTTGTTGGTGTCAACTCAAAGGTAATGACAATGGTTCTTGATGGTGCAACTAAGTATTCTCCTGATGCAATTTTCGTAGTTGTTTCAAATCCTATGGATACAATGACTATGATGACTGTCAATTATCTTGGTAATGAGAATTGGCGTAAGGTTATCGGTATGGGTGGTATGTTAGACTCAGCTCGATTTGAATATAATATCCGTATGAAACTCTATGCCCATTATGGATTTGGTAAATATGATATTGGTGCAAAGGTAATTGGTGGTCATGGCGATACTACAATGGTTCCTCTTGTTGAGAAGGCAACTGTTAATGGTAAACCTCTTACAAGTTTCTTTACTGATGAGGAGATTGCCGATATTGCTGAGAAGACAATGAAGGGTGGAGCTATTCTTACAAAGATGCTTGGGACATCTGCTTGGGAAGCTCCTGCACAGGGTATCTGTGAAACAGTAAAGATGATTGTATTTGATAAGAATATTCTTGTTGCTTCTTCGGTTTACCGTGAGGAATATGACCTCTGTATTGGTTCTTTGGTTAAAATTGGAAAGGATGGTATTAATAATGTATTTATTCCTGTTGAACTTTCAGATGAAACAAAAAATAAGTATAACGCATCCGTTGAAGCTGTTAGGAATGTAAATTCCGCACTTTAACACAGTTTTATTGATTACACTGAAGCAGGGGCGTTGTGAAACACTCCTGCTTATTTTTAAATTATATAATAATATGAATCAAATTATATTAGAACAAACTTGTGAAGTATGTCCAGAACAATATTGGGCATATAAAGGAAAACATCGAATTGGTTATATCAGATTGAGATGGGGTCATTTTACATGTCATTATTTACCGACAGAAAATTTATCAGATAATGATATTAAATTAGTTGACCACATATTTGAAAATGACGAATATAAAGGATGTTTTGATAATGATGAAGAGAGAAATTATTGGTTGGAGAAATCCAAACAAGAATTACTTAATTACTATAACAAAAATAAATATATTACATTTTAATTGTAATGTAAGACATTTACAAATAAATAATTAAAATTTTAAGTTATGATAGGAACAGTTACTTTTAAGAAATTCACGGGTGAAAAATTGCCAAGTATTTCTGATTACATTAAGACATACTGTGCTGAACATAAGGAGTTTCCTATCGAGATCATAGTTGGTACAGACTCACAAAATAAAAGGTCAGTAACAACTTACTCAACAGTTGTTGTATTGTACACACCAGGCCACGGTGGCCACTGTGTTTTCAAGCGTTGGAATACTCCTAAAGAAACAGTACGTCAAGTTAGACTTCTTAAAGAAGTTGAAGAGTCAATTAACACAGCCAATGAATTGGTTGAAGCGGGTTGTCCAAAACCAAAATATATTGACCTTGACTTAAATCCTAATGCAAAATATGCATCTAATGATGTATTTCAATCTGCAAAAGGATGGGTTGAATCTTGCGGTTATGCAGTACGTTTTAAGAGCTTAGGACCACTTGTAACATCAGCAGCAGACTGGCTTGTTAAAGCATAAATAGAGGTACTTCTGTACCTCTTTATTTTTTTATTTAAATTTTTCATATAATGTAATTTTAGAAAATTAGCATAATTTTTCTAATAATATTTAAATTTTATTTTTTATATACTATATTATATCTGTAATTTAAAATTAAATAATATATGTTAGTTACATTAAATTGGATCTCAGAAAACTACAACAAATACAATAAACTTTGTTGGAATGGACAACTTCCTAATATTGTTTTTAAGATTTCTCGTTCAAAGAAAACTTGGGGATATGCTTCATTTAAGTATGATTATCCAAACAATACAATTATTCCTGAGATGATTACAATGTCTAACTACTATGATTCTCCCGAGGAAGTTAAATTGAATACCCTTCTTCATGAGATGATTCATATCGCAGATTACACATTTCATCCAGAGCACTTCATTCAGAATAACAAAAGAGTATCTGGTCATTACTATGACGCTCATGGTTATTGGTTCAAAAAAGAATGCAATCGTTTGAAGAAATTTGGTTTTAATGTAACAAATAAAGTTGAGAATTCTGAGATTAAGGTTTCAAGAATGTCAGATAAAGCAAAGATTGCAGAAATGCACAAAGTTAATAATGCTCTTATCTGTGTAGTTTACGGTACAAATTGTAATTTCTATTTTAAGACAGATATTTATAAAGTAAATTATCTTAAGAAAGAGTTAAAGAATTATACTTGGTATAAGATTGGTGATATCCGTAAGATTAAGTTCTATACTTTTAAAGATGAGAAATATGCAACTATGAGATCTTGTGGAAAACGAGTTCGCGGGTGGCATGCAGATAATAAGAGAACAATGAATTTTCTCGAGAAAATTAATGCAACAGATTATATTTGTTAAATTTGAATAAAAAAATTAAAGATAAATAATATGAAACATTATAGAATTATAGAAACAGGAGAAGGTTTTACTGTTCAAGATAGATTTCTTTGGTTCTTTTGGTTTGATTGTTCAGAACCATATTTTATATATGATGGTTGTGATCTTGTTAAAAGAGATTCCCAATGTTGGTTATATGACACTCTTAGTGAAGCAAAAGGAGCAATTGAAAGAATGAAACATATGTTCTATGATTATAAAGGACATACAATTATTTATTATATGGATTACAATCTAGAAAAACATTTTGTAGATTTGGATTCATCATATAAAGATTATAAAGGAGATAAAAAATATAAAATTTTTGGAGATACACTTGATGATGTTAAACAAAAAATTACATACGCCGAATGGGATAAATCAGTAAAAAGAGATAAAAAGAAAACTAAGAATATATATTACGTATGAAAGAATATAAGAAACCAATGACAGTTAAAGATTTAAGAGATTATCTTGATGAACTTATATCTAAAAGAAAATCTATTGGGCACATGACTATAGGTTTTTGGGTACCTGATCTAGAACTGGAGAATGATGAAGACTTTTCTGCGTTTAATCATCATAATACATTTAATCTTCATAAAGAAGATATTTATATGAATGAATGGTTTAATGGAGATACTTGGGATGAATCAAATGATAGTTATGAATATTTAGAAATCAAAGTTGGATAATATGTTAAGTAAGACAAATTCAATTTCATGTGGTCCGTATGTATTTCAACCAACGAAATATGATGATAATGGGGATTTATATTGTATGATTGTCAAAAGACATACATATACAGATAAAAGAACTAAACATACGTTCGTAAATGATAAATGTAAATTGACAGGACTATACAAATTTGATGAAAATAAATTTGAAATCATTTATACGACTCCTGAATTTATGAATAGAGGACATAAGAAATTACTAAATTGGTTTTTGAAACAATATGATTGGTACGTAGAATAATAATTAAATAATATAAGTTAAACAATTAAAATTTATAAAGTATGAAGAAATTTATTTTTAGTTTTTTGTTTTTGATTTTGTGCTTGACTTGTAATGCACAAATTAACTTTACAAATATGTCAGATGTTGTTCAATGTAATTTGAGTAAAAATGAAATTTATTCAAATATTATGCAAAATTGGACAAATTTAAACGGAGCAAATCAAAAAGGAATTAATTCTCTTGATTATTGTGATAAAGACGCAGGCGTAATTAATATTAAAACAAAAATTTATTTAGGATGGCATAAAGTTAATATGTTATATGGATATAATGGTTATGCTAATTCAATAATTACATATAGAATTAAAGATAATAAATATAAAGTAACATTGGTAACAAATACAGTTACATTTGAATGGTCTGCAGAATCAAATCCAGAATCAGAAACAGTTGATATTAAAGAGCTTTATCCAAAATATATTGCAAAAACTAAATTATATTATATTAAAAAATCATCAAATGATTTAGTATTAGAAAAAATGCCAAATATTATGAATACTTATTTTAATTTATGTAAAACGTTACATATCAATAATGAAGATGATTTTTAACATAAATATAACAAAGGAGACCTATTTAAATAGGTCTCTTTTTATATTAATTATCTAATTCTGAAATTGGTTTAATTTTATCTGTATAATTTGATAAATAAGTTTCAGTTTTATAATATTGTAATGATTCATCAGGAACATATATTTGTAAATTATCATTATTTGAATTAATAAATATATCATTATTTATAACACAATCAGTACTACGTAATATAAATTTTAAATTTTCATTATGTCCTTCAAATACATAATCATTTATATATTTTACAGATGAAGGTATATCAATTAAAGTTAATGATGAGCAATTATTAAATGTAAAATCATTTATTATATTAACAGAATTAGGTATATTTATTGATGTTAAAGAATAACAATCAGAAAATACACTTCCTCCTATTGATGTAACAGAATTAGGTATATTTATTGATGTTAAAGAATAACATTGATAAAATGCACTTTGTCCAATTGATGTTACAGAATTAGGTATATTTATTGATGTTAATGATGTACATCCTTCAAATGCACTTTGTCCAATTGATGTTACAGAATTAGGTATATTTATTGATGTTAATGATGTACATCCTTCAAATGCGTAATCTCCAATTGATGTTACAGAATTAGGTATGTTAATTGATGTCAATGATGTACATCTACGAAATACACCTTCTCCAATTGATGTAACAGAATTAGGTATATCTATTGATGTTAATGATGTACATACATAAAATACATAATTACCTATTGATGTTACAGAATTAGGTATGTTAATTGATGTCAATGATGTACATCTACAAAATACACTATTACCAATTGATGATACTGAATTACCTAATGTTACTGATGTTAATGAAGTACATCCTTCAAATGCTTCCCACCCAATTGATGTTACAGAATTAGGTATGTTTATTGATGTTAATGAAGTACATTCATAAAATGCACCTTCTCCTATTGATGTTACAGAATTAGGTATATCAATTGAAATTACATATCTTGCATAATTTTCATCAAATAATTTATCAATTACTGTTAATTTATGATTAAATATAATTTTTCCAATTCCGTTTTCAAATGTATGTAATATATTGTTTTCATTAATAAAATTTTTATTTATATCTAATTTTATACGAGCTGTATATGTTATAGTATTATATTCATTTTCAATAAATTCATATTCTGAAGTTTCTGGTTCTGAATATTCTGAAATTGGTTTAATTTTATCTGCATAATTTGATAAATAAGTTTCGGTTTTATAATATTGTAATGATTCATCAGGAACATATATTGATATTAAAGAATAACAATCAGAAAATGCATAATCTCCAATTGATAATAATGAATTACCTAATGTTACTGATGTTAATGATGTACAATCAGAAAATGCATAATCTCCAATTGATGTAACAGAATTAGGTATATCTATTGATGTTAATGATGTACAATTACTAAATGCTCCAGAACCAATTGCTGATACTGAATTACCTAATGTTACTGATGTTAATGATGTACATCCAGCAAATGCTTCCCACTCAATTGATGTAATTAATGTTTTTGAAATATCAATAGTTTTAGCTTCAGAAAGATATTTTGGTAATCTTATTATATTATTTTCACAAAGTATTTTACCAATTCCATTTTCAAATGTGTGTATAATATTACCACCAAAATTTGAATATAATTTATATTCAATATCATCAACATTAATATTTAGTTTTTCATCAGATGTATAAGTTATAGTATTATATTCAGTTTCTGTAATATTATCTGGAATATCATCATTTAATATTGTATAATTGTTTGAATGTTGATATAAATCTTCTAAAGAATTAAATGTATTACCAACATTCTTACCAAATATTTTTTTATTATCTTCTAAAGTATATTGAGATCTACATGAGTCTTTAATATATACATAATTTGGATATAATGAATATAAAGAATTATTTTTAAATTGTATATTATCTCCTATTATAATTAATTTTATATTACTTGAATTACTAAATGTAGAAAATGCATAAGGTTCTATTAGTTCAATTGAATTTCCAATATAAACATATTTTAAATATGAAGAACATTCAGCAAATGAAAAACTTTTAATATATTTAACTGAATCTGGTATAATAATATAACTTAATAATTTACATCCATAAAATGCCTGTTCTTCAATTGATATAATAGATTTTGGTAAATTAATTGATTTTAATGATATACAATCTTTAAATGCTTTTGGTGGTATATATGTAACATTATTATCAAATACTATTTTACCAATATTATTTGAATGTGTATGATAAATAATATTTGCACCAAAATTTTTATTTTGTAGTTCTATTTTTTTAAATGAATTATACGTTATTGTATTATATTCATTTTCTATTACTGGTTGTATTGGTTGTGTTGGTTCTGAATTATTAATTATATTTTCATATTCTTCGTCTGAAATATTTATAGTTTGATTTTGTTTATTTTTATAATTTTGTACCATCTTTAACCATAAATATTGAGATCTATTAATTGTTTTCATAATTATAATATTCTATTTTTATTAAAAATAATTAATCTTTATATCTTATAAAATAATTTACATTTGACTATATTAAATTTATAAATTTGTAAAGAAAAACACATTAAATTAAAATGGGAGTTGATCCCATATCTCATTAAGAGATTTACATAAATATATTTTATTAACTTTTTATGATACTTGATAGAACATGGAATAAAAAGGATCAAAAATTAACAATATCTTATATAGATAAGTTAGGTAATCGTAAATTTTTCTCCAAATATATTCATCACATTAAGTCTTATGAATATGATGCAAATGGAGAATTTCCAACATGGAATGGTAAACGCGCAAATAAAGTATTTAAAGATACTTTAAATTATACTCCAAATGAGTTTGATATTTTGGAATTTATGTATGAATTACCAAAAGAATTAAATTCTGAAATGCATGCTCAATATTTTCCAAAACTTTACACGTTTGATATAGAAACCGAAATTAGTTCAGAATTCCCAGACCCAAATAAAGCAGAACAAAAAGTAACTGCTATATCTTTAGTTGGGCCTGATTTGTCATGTATTGTTTATGGACTTCATAAACTTAATGATGATCAAATTGCATTATTTAAGAAAAGATATTTAGATTGGATTCAAGAAAATGAATTCGCAAGAGATTTTGTTAAATCTCAAGGAAAAGAACCAAAAGTATTATATCAGTATTTTGCTACTGAGGAGGAAATGTTAACTCATTTCTTTACAGTGATTATTCCAAAGATAGGTTGTTTAGCAGGATGGAATAGTTATGGATTCGACTGGTGTTATTTAGTTAATCGTATTAAACGTTTGTTTGGACAAAATGTTGCAATGAATATGATTCGTAAGGCTTCTCCAACTGGTGAAATTAAACAATATAGTTGGGAAGAAGTTGGTGGTGAAAAGAAAAGATGTCCAGGCCCATGTCATTCAATTATTTTGGATTATATGGAAATCGTAAAAGGATATGATTATATATTAAGACCTTATGAATCTTATTCTTTAGATTGGGTAGGTAATGCTGCAGTTAAAGCTCATAAGATTAAATATCAAGGAACTTTGCAAGACTTATATGAACGAGACCCAGAATGGTATTATTTCTATAATGCTGTCGATAGTCTTATCACAATGTTGATTCATTATAAGTTGAAATCAATTGAATCTCCTTGTGCTGTATCGTCAGTAACATTGGTTCCATTACAAGCAGCATTTGGACAGGTTGCATTAGGTACTGCAAATGTATTTGAAGAGTTCTATAATAAAGGAATGAAAGTTGTATGGGACTATGATTCAATTGAAAGAACAAAGATTCCATACGAAGGTGCATTTTGTGGTTGTGTCCCAGGCCGATATGAATTTACAGTTTGTTTTGACTTTGCATCGCTTTATCCATCTCAGGTAAGAACTTGTAATTTGTCATTTGAGAACTTCTATGAAAATAAAGTTGGTCCTGATAGTTTTGGTAGATATACAACAATGAAATGGACTGAAGCAGATCTTGAAAGATTTAGAAAAGATCCAAATTACTTTGTTACTGTTATGGGTAATGTATATAAGAATGATCAAGACTATGCATTCCGTCGTATTCAAGCAAACCTTAAAGTATTGCGTGATAAATACAAATATACAGGACAGAGAATTGAAGCAGAATTGATAGTTGAAATTGATAATATCTTAAAGCATAATAATGAACATATAACATTCCATCAAGATATTATTGATTTGATTAAAGATAAATTTAATAAGGTTCAAGAGGATCTTTATAATATGTCTGAAGATGAACTTAAGAAATTTAGAGTTGAATGTGAAGATCTTCGTCACGAATATTCATTGCTTGAGCTTGCACATAAGGTCTTGATGAATGGTTTGTATGGAGCATGTGCTAATCAATTCTTCTTCTTCTTTAATGCTTCTCTTGCTGCAGATATTACAGGTGAGTGCCGTCAATTGACAAAAGGTATGTGGCATAATCTTGAAGAATGGTTCCATGAAGGTATCTGGGAACGTAAAGATCTTTGGGAGAAGTTTGAATTTGCTCTTGATGAATCAAAGCATGATTGGTTTAGAAAACAAACTGTAAGCTGCTATAGTGATACAGATTCAGTTTATGTAACATTTGGCAATTTCTTTAAGTGTATGACTCCAGAATATAGGAAGTTATATGATACAGAACGTAAGAAAGTTGATTGGGTATTAAAATATTGTAAGGAATTCCAAGATAAACTTAATAATAAGTGGTGTGAAGAAATGTATAATCCTCGTCATGGTAAGAATGTTCATGAGTTTGAATTGGAGACAATATCTTATGCACAAATTTGTATTAAAAAGAAAAAGTATCTTAAAGGATATGCATTCGTTAAAGGAAAATATTATGATGAACCAAAAGTATCGGGTACAGGTATAGAATTGATTAAATCAACAACTCCTAAACTTTGTAGAACAATACTTAAAGATCTTATGAATAGTCTTATGTTTGACTATCATGAAGAAAATAGAACTGAATATATTATGTCATTTAATAATAAAATTCAGGAATATAGAAAACAATTTTATAAAGCACCTATTGAAGATATATCACAATCTGTAGGAGTCGGTGATTATAAGAAATATGTAATAAATGATAAAGGGATATTAGAATTAGGAAAACAATGTCCTGTATCAGTTCAAGCTATTGCAAGATTTAATTATTTGGCAAATAAGAATAATGAAAGTAATAAATGTCAGTATTCTGGAAAAATTAAATATTATAATATTCGTATTAACGAAAAACAAGAAGGTTATTTCGGATTCCCTGCTGGTGAATTACCTTCATGGGCACCACAAATGGATAAATTAACACAATGGCAAAAAACTGTAATTGATCCTATTAATAGATTTTTGGAAGTTATGGATATTCCAAAAGTAAATGCATCAAATACAGTTCAATTATCATTATTCTAAACAAACAAAAGGTATACTATAAAAGTATACCTTTTTTATATTAAATTAATTTATTTTATTTATTAATCACCTGTTTCAAAACCACCACTACTTACTTTACTAAAATATTTTGTAACTACTTCACTTAGTTTTTCATCTTTAATAGCAATTGCCTTTATAACTGTACTAGTATTTAATGTAATTGATTCATTATATAAAGTACTTTCTGAATTAGGTTCAGTATTATCTATTGTATAATAAATATTTGCTCCTTCAGGACCACTAATTGTTACTTGTGTTGTTCCAGTAAATTCAGTTTCACCACTTATTATTGGAGCTTCAATAGTTTCTACTTCAACCTCTGCGGTTGATCCTGTTGCTCCAGTAGCTCCAGTTGGTCCTTGTGGTTCAGTTACTCCAGTTACACCTGTTGCTCCAGTTGGTCCTTGTGGTTCAGTTACTCCAGTTACACCAGTAGCTCCAGTTGGTCCTTGTGGTTCAGTTACTCCAGTTACACCTGTTGCTCCAGTTGGTCCTTGTGGTTCAGTTACTCCTTCTGATGTAGTACTTGGTGTATTAGCAGCACCTGCAGGAACATACCAATCATTTGCAGCCATTGTAGCATCATATCTTGTTAAACCAGTTGCTGCGGTGAATTTTTCTTCATCAGTCATACCAGAAGTTTGAACTCCCATTATTTCTAGTCTTTCTTCTATTCTACTCATTTTTATTTAATGTTATATTTCTATATAATTAATAATAAATATTTATTTAATTTAAATTATGTTTTTTACTAAAATAGGATATCCGAAGATATCCTATTTTTACATAGATATTTTATTTTTAAGCACCTGTAGCACCTGTAGCACCATTTTCAAGTGTAGTAATTCTACCTTCAAGATAATTAATGTATGCAACCAATGATTCATATGTTAATGATGAATTATTAGTTAAATTAGATAATACACCAATTCTAGAATTCAAATCAGTTAAAGCAGTTGCAACAACTTCTTCATTATCAATAACGTCTTCCTTAAGTGCATATTGATTTAATACTGAATCATCAAATGTACCTGTATCACCCTTTGGACCAGTTGCACCTTGAGCACCAGTATCACCCTTTGGACCAGTTGCACCTTGAGCACCAGTATCACCCTTTGGACCAGTTGCACCTTGAGCACCAGTATCACCCTTTGGACCAGTTGCACCATCAGCACCAGTATCACCTTTGATACCTGTTACTTCCCCATGTTCACTAATCCAATCAGCAATTTCTTTTAATGTATCTAATTCTTCAGGAGCAGCCCCAACTAAATCTTCTATCTTTTGATCAACATAACCAGTTGTAGCATAATTAGCTAATGCAGATGAATCAAATGTACCTGTATCACCCTTAGGACCTTGAGGACCAGTTGCACCAGTATCTCCCTTAGGACCAGTTATACCTTGTGCACCTGTATCACCTTTTGCTCCAGTATCACCCTTTGGACCAGTTGCACCAGTATCTCCCTTTGGACCAGTTGCACCATCAGCACCAGTATCACCCTTTGGACCTTGTGGACCAGTTGGACCTTGTGGACCAACTACACCTTCTCCACCTTCTACACTACCTAGTATTTCTTGTACTTTTTCATCTACATATCCTGTTGTAGCATAATTAGCTAATGCAGATGAATCAAATGTTCCTGTATCACCTTTTGGACCTTGTGGACCAGTTGCACCAGTATCACCCTTAGGACCAGTTATACCTTGTGCTCCAGTATCACCTTTAGCACCATCAGCACCTGTATCACCCTTTGGACCTTGTGGACCAGTTGCACCAGTATCACCCTTAGGACCTTGTGCTCCAGTATCACCCTTAGGACCAGTTATACCTTGTAAACCTGTATCTCCTTTAGGACCTTGTAAACCTGTATCACCCTTAGGACCTTGTGGACCAGTATCACCTTTAGCACCATCAGCACCTGTATCACCCTTAGGACCTTGTGGACCAGTATCACCTTTAGCACCATCAGCACCTGTATCACCCTTAGGACCTTGTGGACCAGTATCACCTTTAGCACCATCAGCACCTGTATCACCTTTGATACCTGTTACTTCACCATGTTCGGATACCCAGTCAGCAATTTCTTTTAATGTATCTAATTCTTCAGGAGCAGCCCCAACTAAAGCTTCTATCTTTTGATCAACATAACCAGTTGTAGCATAATTAGCTAATGCAGATGAATCAAATGTACCAGTATCACCCTTTGGACCTTGTTCACCAGTGTCTCCCTTAGGACCTTGTGCACCATCAACGCCTTGACGTCCGTCAGTACCTTTTAATGATTCAAGCCATTCTTCTTGTGATAATGCATCTTTAACAAATTCAATTCTGAAATCTTCGATGTTTGCAAGTAATTCATTACCTTCAACAGAATCAGTAAATTGTGTTAAACCTAAATCTTCAGGAATACTAATTAAACCATAAGTACGATCCACAAATACACCAGTACCTTGAGCATTAGCATCAGTTTGTTCAACCTTATCAGATGGTTTCCAGGTAAGTTTTTCTTCTCCTTGATAATAAACTTTAATAGTTGTCTTACCATCGAAGTTATGATTAATTACCAACCATGGGAACCAATGTGGTCCGTATGGAGGCCATGTTTCACCATCGTGAGAAGCTTCAGATAAGTTATTGTTATAATAATCTTCTAATTGATTATGACGAGCTTCATTAAAATTAGTATGATCAACTATTATAGCATTGTTATATATTGAAACTAATAAATCAAGATATAATTCATAAGCAGATTTACCATCAGCGCCTGCAGCACCAGTATCTCCTTTTTCACCTTGAAGACCTTGAGCACCAGTTTCACCTTTAAGAGAAGCAATCCATTCTTCTTCAGATAATGCTTTTACTTCTTCTTGAGCTTCTTGTATTAATTCAACAGTTACCCATATATCAATAGGATCATTTTCTAAAGTATATAATTGAATTGGATCATTTGTTGCTAAAGCAGTAGCAATATTGAATTGTTGACCAACGAAATCAGTAGCATTAGGATCTGTTGAATTATTTGAAATTACTTCAATAGTTGCACCACCTGCACGCATTTCAATTACCTTAGCTTGACCTTCACCATATTTAACTTCTTTATTAGAATTGTTCCAAGATTCAAATGCATAAATAGTAGGTTGAGCTTCTTGTTCATTTACTGTATCTTTATAAATATCATATGCAGATTTACCATCAGCACCTGCAGCACCAGTGTCACCCTTTGGACCTTGTGTTCCAGTTTCACCACTAATTTGAGGAAGATTATTGATTCTTTCATCTAAATCAGCTAACGCAGTTGCAGTTACGCGTGAAGCTTCTTCAAAATCTTCAATACTAACTTTTTCAGAAATTGTTTGTAATAAACTATCTAATGCATTATCATTTTCAGATAATTTAGATGCAATTTCTTCCAAAGTGTCGAGTGCTGCAGGAGCAGCACCAACAACACTCTGTATAGCATTTTGAACATCAGTAGCAGTTTGGAACTGACTTATAGATTCTGCTAATGTATCTAATGCAGTTTTTGTTGCATAACGTTCATCAGCATCAGCAGTTCTTAAAGCATAATCTTTAATGAAACCTAATAAGTTTTTAACTGTTTCTAATGTTTCTAATTGATCTTCATCTAAACTAGCAGTACCATTACCAATATTATTTTTAATCCAACTAATTAATTGACCAGTTGTATTAATAATAGTATTTTCATCAATTTCCATCCCATTCCAATCAATGCTTACTGCATCAACAATAGGATTACCTTTACCTGCAGCAATTTTACCTTCTGAGCTATTGGTGATTTTTCCACCAATCATTGTAGCTGCACCCAAATTAATATTTGTAAAATTAATACCGTTTTGATTTAATGATACCATAATTTATATTATCTTATATTTAATTTTTTAATAAATAATCATACCAAATTCATCTCTTTGTTCAGTATAGATATTATATGTAACTTCATTAATTGTTACTGTTCCTATATTAGTAAAACTACTTGTTATGTCTGTTCCTAATCCATCTTTAACACGTAATGTACCTGGGAATGCAATATAATAATCTACAGAATTATAATCAGGATTTAATACAATTGTATGAGTTTGTGCATCATAAGTATATCCATCTAATGTTGTACCAATTAATCTCCAACCAGTTGATGCTTCTGTAACTGGATTTGTAGTGGCATCATATTCAGTAGCTAAATCATTAGCAATAACTGTTTCTGCAGTTGGTTGTGTTAAACCGATGTACCAATACAAATCTTTTGGTTGTGGTTCTGGTTCATCACCACCTGGTTCATCACTACCCGATTCATCTTTATAATAAACTGTTGCAGAGAAATCAATGTCACTATCTTTATATATATTATATGTAATATTTTCTATAGTAACTACATTGAATGGATTTCCAAATATTGGAGCTCCAGAAGCATCTTCACAAGTAAATACTTGAGGTAATATTACAAAATAATCAACTGAACTAAAATCAGTAGTTATTGTAATTGTTTCAGGTATTAATGAATTAGTTTTTGTATATGAATTTAATGGATTTTCAATTTTTCTCCAACCAAATCCTGAAGTAACAAAATTCATATTATTGAAATCTGTTGGTAATTCTGTACCAATATACCAATAACCATAAACTGTTGTTGGAACTATTACTTCTTCAGAACTTGTCATAATGATATTTAATCTTGAAGTATCGTCATTAATAATTTCAACTACATCATTTGAAACTCTCCATAATGCATATGTTTCTGAATTAACATAAACATCCTTAACAAATACAAATCTTGTATCAACAGTTTGCTTATCTGCCATAACAGGAGTTAATAAGTTCTTAGGAGTTACTACATACCAAGTCTTTTGTGTAGAACGACTATCAATACCTTTAATTAAATAATTAACACCATCAATTTCTGTATACTTAACAATATGCCATGAATTTGGTTCACTATCAGTTAACATATCATCAGTAAGTGTAATATTAATTGATGAACCATCAAATGGATAATTTTGTCCTGCATACCAATATTTTGCTGTATTATCCACTGGATTAACTGGTGGAACATTTCCATTAGTAATTGAATTAATTTCTTCAGTTACTTCTTCAGTTGTATTATTGATTGCTTCAGAAGCATTTTCAATTTCAGTAATAGTATTTTCAAGTTCGTTAATTCTTTCATTTAATGAACCTTCTTTATCAACATCAGTACCTGTGTTACCACTATTAGGAATAAATGTATCAAATATTTCTTTAGCGGCATCATATTCATCTTTACGATTCAAAACTTCCTTTCTATTATCTTCTAATAATATATTGGCATCAGCTAAAATTGCATTTAATTTTTCTAATTGATTTTCTGCATTCGCCTTATTGTTATTAGCAGATATTACATTACCACCGTTTTGATAAATACCATCGGTATCGTTCAATCTAAGTTTTTCGTCAATTTCTTTAAGTTTATTGTATATTACTTTATCATTTGTAAATTCTACAAGTTTATTATTAAGAAGTTGACGTAAAGCAAGTGCTCCATTTAATGCAGCATCAGCATTATTTATTGCATCTTCAATTTTTGATATAATTGAATTTGCTGAAACAATTATTGCTTCAACATCAGCAACATTTTGTTGAGCTTCATTATAATTTTTCTGAGCATTTGTCTTATCAACATATGCACTACCAACGGCACCTACATATATTTGAACTTTCTTTATTTTACTCATATTTTTTATAATATTTTTATAAGATTATTTCTTTAAATAAAATGCTTATAGCACTTTATTAAATATATTTATATATAAAAATAAAAAAGAATGAATTAAAAAAATAAAAATATTATAAAAATCAAACATAAAAAAATGAGTAACAATTAAGTTACTCATTTTTATATTACCATGATATTAATGAATATGTTACAGACCCACCAACTGTTAATCCATGTTTTTTACCTATAAAATCATATCCATAAGTAATTGATGGACCAAAATGCCAATGTTTTTGTTTTTTTGTTGATAATCTAAATCCAGATAACTCTTTATATTTTACATAAGGATTTGTTGACTTAACATAAATTTCATTATTTTTATCAATACCAACAGTATAATCAAAATTCATTATATCCTTAGTAATCTTAACTCCTAAACTATCATTATTATATTTTACATTTCCTTCTAATATTCTAAAATCATTATTGAAATTAAAATCTTTTGAAAATCCTTTAGTTATAGTATCATGTTGTATAATGTATGCAGTATCTTTTAATTCATTTTCAATTGTACCATTAACATATACTATTGAAGAAACTTTACCTTTTATTTTTAATTCTTCAATTTCATTATAAAGATTTTCATTTAATAATTTAAGAGTTTTTACATCAGATTCAAATGCTCGTTTTGTAGCAACTAAATTTCCATTTGAGGTTTTATAATACTTAATTGTATCATTTAATGCCTCGATGTTATTTTTATATTCTCCACTTACATTTGAACAACTGTTAATTGCAGTAAATAAACTAACACATAATACTAAGATTATTAGTATATATATAATATGTGTTTTTATGTTACCAAAGTTCATTCATATCATTATATATTTTTATAAGTTATTATATTCTTTTTGTAAAGAATTAATTTTTGTAGACCTTTTAATATTCAAATATGCTATTGTTAGTTCTTTTTCATATCTAGGATTTGATGCATATCTACCACCACCCTTAGTTACATATTTAGTTAATAAATGTTGTTCTGTTTTACCTTTAACTAAATAATATTTTTTTAGAACTTGACAATAATGATTAATTGCTTTATCATAAGAATCATATTTATGTTTCATAACACCAAACATTGATCTTTTAGATGATTCTCTACCAATACCCATAGTACCGAAATTAGTTTCAATTTGTGTCTGGGCCATCATAAAGCATATATCAATATTATGATCTAAACCAAATTGTACTAAATATTTTGGAATGAATTTGTTTGATTTAGGAGCCTTCCTATTTATGTATTTACTAACTGCACTGATTAATTCAGCTTTAATACTATCTTTATAATATACAGAATCATATTGTATTATATTTGGTATTGTTTTTTGTACTACACATGTTTTCTGAATATTATTTTCATTCTGATTAGTTATATTTGAACTACCATATACATATGATAAACAAAAAATAACTAAAAATATTAATACAAAAAAAGATCTCTTGATTCTCTTGAATCTCGTGTTGTTTGTTTGTTCCATAATTATTGTTTTACATTTTAAGCTTATATTTACCGCCTTATTATAAAACTCCTGTCACAAGTATATATAACTCGACTTAGCCAAAACTTTACACAACTTTCTGTGCAAATGTCACTTCATTTGACTCTTGAAAATCTAGTTGCTAAACTATATTTTATAATATAGTACTTTTATAAAAATAATAAATTTATATTATTTTAAATTTTATTTTTATAAAAAGGTATATATTATAGAGGTGAGCAAGATATACGAAAATAAAATAAAAAATAATAAACCAAAAAGGAATAGTCGTTACCATCAAGGATATGTTCCACAAAAATTCTGTAGTAAATTATTTCAATCTGTAAAAGGTGAACCAATCATATATCGTTCAGGTTTAGAACTACAATTTATACAGTTTTGTGAGAATAATCCAAAGATACGAAAATGGGCAAGTGAACCTATTAGTATTAAATATAAATGTAGATTAGATGGCAATGAACATGATTATTACCCAGATTATGTTTTGGAAACAATAGATGGAAGTAAAATAATAGTTGAAGTAAAACCTTATGGTCAAACAATAAAACCCGATGCAGTTGATTCATTATGGCTTAAAGAAGCATGGATACGAAATTGCGATAAATGGAAAGCTGCAAATGAATTTGCTGAAAAAAATAATGCAAAATTTATAATAGTTACAGAAAAATTTTTTGAATAACATTAATATAAATAAATTTAATGTTTGATGAATACCCTTTATAAGAAAATTACCAAAATGCTATTTATAAAAAATTTTAATCGATAAAAAATATCTAAATAAATTATATCAAAATATAATGAAAACTATAGATAAATATATTATAGAAAAATCTGAAGTAAATGAATTTTTTAAAAAACAAGATGAGTTTACAAAAAAGATGATTAATATGTGGAAAAAGGATGAACGTCTTAAACCATTTGATCTATATTTTAAATGGAAGAATCATGATATATCTACTGGGGAGTGGAGAAAAATAAGCAAAGAAAATATTCGTAAAATGAGATTTACAGCATCAGATATGCTTAATGATGAATATGATAAAGAAAACCCAGATGAAGAATTAATACAGATATTAGATGCAATAGAAATGGAACTTATAAATATAGAAGGTCTTTTTAAATAATGATTTATATAACACCAGATAATAAAAAAAGAAAAAATAATAAATATAAATCAATATTTTTTGCAGGAACTATAGATAATGGAAATTCTATAAATTGGCAGGAAGAACTTTCTAAATTATTGGAACAACTTAATGTCAATATATATAGTCCAAGATGTTTAAATTGGAATCCTAATTGTACAAAGAATGAATTAATTAATCAGATTAAATGGGAGCAAAAACATTTAGATAATTCCGATATGATTATTATGGTTTTATTAGATAATTCAAAATCTCCTGTTAGTTTACTTGAATTAGGGTTATATGCAAAAAGTAAAAAGATAATAGTTTTTTGTACAGATAAATTTTATAGATATGATAATGTACAATTAACATGTGAAAAATATAATATACCATTAATTAATAGTACAGATATTGATATAATAGTAGAAAACATAATTAAATATATATAATGAAACGATTATCATATATTATAGAAAAGGGTATAGAAAAGGGTGGAGCTAAAATTACTAACTCTGTTGATAATACTGATGAATATGATACAGTAAAACAAATTACTCAAGATACAGAAACACATTATGTATCTGATTATGGGGATTCATCAAGATTATTAGATACTATGCGAGAACTTGGTCTTTTAGAGAAAGATCATGGTGATGGCGGTGTTTTATATCCTAATGGATTGCAAGGTATATTAACTTATTGGTTAAGTTTTTCAAATATGCCTACATTATGTCGATTCTTAGTAGCATTTGATAAATATGCTGAGAAATTCTCTTACGATAAAGTTCATGATGGACAATGGCATATGTGTTTCGATATTCATGATGATCCTTTAACTGGTGTTGATAATAAGACAGTTACATATTTATTACAATATAAATCAAAAACAAAGGATCTTGATGAAATTGATAAAGCTATTGATGATTTATGTGAAGAACTAAAAAATAAATGGGGTGATTATCCAGGAAAATAAATTAATGAAATAGAAACATAAAGATTTAAAATAAAATATATAGAGGTAATATATCAAATATACTGCTTATATTTGTAAAGTCTGTGAAAAATGGCATTTAGGAATTAAAAAATAAATTAAATAAATAAATACATAAACAATTATGAAATATATAAAAAAATATGAAAATGGTACAGCATATAATGCTGATAGTTTAATATTACCTAATATATCTTTAATATCATCAGATAATAGTTTACATATGAATCCTGATACTAATACATCTTCTCAATATGATTATGTTGAAATAGGAGGAATTAAATGGGCTACAAAAAATTTAGGTGCAACAAGAATAGGAGATTATGGATTATTTTTCCAATGGGGTGATACACAAGGTTATACTTATCAACAATTACTTAATAATGAACATAATTTATCGATAGAAAATCATACATTATATAATTCTGAATCTAATAATTCAGAAGATGCAATTATAAAATATAATGAGACAGATCAAAAAGAAGAATTAGAATTAATTGATGATCCTGTTCATGCAGCATTAGGTGGTAATTGGAGAACACCAACTGAAACTGAATATATTACTTTATTTGAACATACAAAACAAATATGGGTATATAATTATAATAATACAATTGGTGGTCTTTTACTTATTGATAGTAGTGATGGTGGTAAACAATTATATTTTCCTGCATGTGGGTATTTTGAACCAATTAATGCATCTCAAAATAATTGGGAGAGTAGTAACGAATATGCTAAATATTTGACTAGTACCGTATCTGGATTTTGTAATGGTATTGAAGTTGATATTATGGAATTCTTTGAAGATAAAGATGACTATCCTATTAATTATACTAATTTTACTTATGCATTACCAGTTCGAGGTATAATAGATGATAATTTAAATAATTAAATATGACATCTTGTATAGTTACATTTATAAAAAATGAACATGAATATCTTGACGAATGGATTCAATATCATTTGAATTTAGGTATAAATCATATATTTATATTTGAAGATATTGATAGTTTAAGTCATAAAAAAATTATTGACAAATATTCTTCAGATAATGTTACATTAAATAATGTATCAATATTAAATATTAATAAATCTAATTATGGGCATAGTTGGGATAAACTTAGACAAGATATATATTTTAGATTTGGATTGTTCTGGGTTAAAACCAATTATACCTATAATTGGTGTTTTCCTATTGATAATGATGAATATATAACTTTATCTAATAATGATTATACATTAGTATCTATTTTAAATAAATATTCTGATTATGATGCTGTAGTATTATATTGGCAAAACTATAATGCTAATGGACATATAACAAAACCTGATTATACAAATAATGGACTTATTGAGACTTATACTCAAAAATGTGAACGACCACATAAAGATCCTAATTGGAAGAATACTAAAATAATGTATAATATGAAAACATATAAAAAATATTATTATATAGCTTCACATTCATTTTATAAATTAATTAATTGGTGTAAATCAGATTTTTCAAAAGAATTAGGCAATATTACATATGATAATATTTATTTAAGACATTATATTACTAAATCATGGGAAGAATATGTTTGGAAATTAAAAGTTAGAGGGATGTTTCATGTAAACCATAGAAATTATGATGATTTTTTTATAATAAATAAAGATTTAATTTCAAGAAAAGATGAATTAATCAAAATGATAAATTAATAAATAATAGTATATTATATTATGAAATCAATTAATAATTTTTTAACAGAAGAAAAATTAGAAAATATTTATACCAATTTGGCAAAAGGTACAATTTTATATATTGTACTAGATAAAGATAAATGGACAGATAATAGTAATAAACATAAATGTTATCAAATAACAGTTAAAGATGTTACAAATAGAGGTAAAGAAACTTTATTTAGTGGAAATAAAGTAAATACTACTTCTGTTACACTTGAATCAAATCCATTTAAGATATCTAACTTTTTAATATTTGATAAACAAAATGAAACAAAAAAGGAATTTTTTGTAAAACGTATACATGCAGAAGGATCAATTTGGTATTTTGCAGGAATATCTAAAGAAGCAGTTATCAGTGCTTTAGATTCTAAATATCGTAAACAATTAGAAGAAGTAGATGATAAGATATTAAAACTTCAAAAGGATATTGAAGAGTTAAATACAGAAAAACAACAAATTGAAGATAAATTAAAAATTGAACTCGAAGATTAATAATGAAAAGATATTCAGAGTTATTTGAAAATAAAGACGATATTAAACATTACGTAGATGGTATTTTAGTATCTGAGGATAATAGAATACTAATTTTACGTCGTGCTAATTATATGAAGTTATTTGGTGGTTGTTGGGGATTTGTTGGTGGCTCTATAGATAAAAAAGATAAAGATAGTAAATCTGCTATTATAAGAGAAATTAAAGAAGAGACAGGTTTAGAACTAACATTTAACGAACAACAAAAAATGAAATCTATAGATAAACAAGGACATGAAAAAGAAGATGGTTCAATAGGTTCTGATACAGAATATTGGTTAATCCAATTAGAAACAACTCCAGATATTAAAATATCTCGTGAACATTCAAAATATGAATGGGTTGGACCTGAAGAAATAAAAGAACGTAATCGTAAATTTATGTCAGATGTTTTTCATTACATACAAAAATATTTTAACGGTGATTTGTAATGCCAATTATACATAAACCTGAACAAACAACATTAGGACACGTTTTTGATCTTAAGTCATTAGATAAGAAGGTATATACAGATGAAGAAATTAAATCTTTCAGATTGGATGAATCAATAAATAATCATCCATTAGCAAGAAAACCAACCTCTATAAGATCTAAATTAGCGTATAAAGAAATATTAAGAAACTTAAAACCAACAAAGAAATATGTATTACCTGGACAGGTAGTATTATTTAATTATTCACAACCAAAATTTAAGGAAGAACTTGAATATTATGATAATTATCCATTTTGTATAAGTTTTGGTATTATAAGAACTGAAGATGGTAATATTCGTGAATGCATGTTAAATCTCCATTATTATCCCCCATTTACAAGAGCACGAATATTACAACAAGTATTTACACATTTTAGACCATATTTTGAAAAATATTTTAATGAAGCAGGTACAAAACCAAATACTGTTATGTCTTATTCAATGTTAAAACATTTACTTAAGGTTAATCAGAAAATTGCATTTGGAACAAAAATGTATATTCCTGTACTTAGAGGTATTACATATAATATTCCTTCAAGGTTATTCCCAACAGCCTTTTACACAGAAGGTAAATTTAGTAAAGCAACATTACAACAAATATATCATTTTTGGAGACAATTTTAATTATGAAATACTTAAAACTTTTTTCAACACAAACTCAATATCAATCATATATAAAAAATAATTGGATATCTCCACATATCTATAAAATACAAGAAAATAAAAATGTTGATTATGAAGATAAATATATACCACTTGAATACATAAGTAGTACTCAAACAGGTGGACAGTATATTGATTTAGGATGTCATTTAATGGAAAACACTGACGATATTAAAATTGATATTAAATTTAATATTAAAGGTGTAGGTAAATCATCTTCAGGTGGCGATCCTAATTTGGCAACATTAATTTCATCACAACCAGAAGTTAGTCCATGGCCAGGATTTATATTGAGACGTCAAGCGGTGGATAATTATAGAATTCATTTACAAACAAAATGGCAGTTTACAAATTCTGCAAAACGAGTTGGTGATGCTAAATATGATTCTAAATATTTATCATATGTACAATCTGCTAATAATTGGATAAGTGTTGATTATCCAGGTATATATGAGTTTACAGAAATATTAGATAACATACCACAATCACAAGTCAATGATTGTACATGTACATTATTCTGTGCATTAGATAGTTCAAATAATCCTTTTAGATATTGTTATGCTGATTTATATTATTTGAAATTTACAAAGGGAGAAACTGTTGTAAGAGATTTAGTTCCTGTTTTAAATAAACGTAATATTCCTGGTTTATATGACAAAGTAAATAAAAAATTCTATCCATCACAAGGAGATACAAATTTTGTAGCTGGTCCTATAAAATCATAAATAAATTTTATTTTTATAAAATACTTATATAAATAATGAATATATGAAAGATTTAAGAACATTTATATATGAATCATCTAATGAATTAATATCAATGATTAAAAGAATGATGGGTTCAGTTGATTATAATAAATTGCAATCGTGTTCTGAGCAAGATCAAGATAAATTTGATAAACAAAAAGAAAATGAACTTTTAATTACAAAAGATTTTAATGAAGGTGATTTTACAATTATTGGAACTACTGAATATTATTCAAAAGTAAAAGATGGTGATTTTAATAAATTAAGTATAAAAGAAAAAAGTAAATTTAATACTCAAAATGGCGACTTAATTATTATGAAAAATGATAAACCAGTTTATTTTATTGATGTTAAGATATCTGATAAATATTTAGGAACAATATCATTAGGATCATTAGTTAATTTCAATAAGGACGGATATTATCTTTTAATTTGTAAAACTGGTAAATTCTTTAAAGTAATATCACATAAAGAAGTGGAAGATGCCGTTAAAAATAATAAACTTAATTTAAATGCTCCTGTTGATTCATATAAAGGATATGATGTAAAATGGGAAGGTGAAGATATGACATCTGAATGGTTTATTAAAGGAAATGATCTTAGAAAAATATAATTATAATTATGAAAAGATTTAGTCAAATAAATGAAGTATGTGCTACATCTTCAAAAAATCCTGGAAATTTATTAGTCAATACAGGAGTAACTAATCATTATACACCTATTCAAAATATATTAACAAATATTAAAAATCTTTATTGTGTACAATTAGGTATTGTTGCAGATCAAGGTGAAGATGGAGTTTCTATTAAGTTAACTAGTTCATTATTTACAAATGAGCGTAAGGTTAATGAATTATTATATACATGTCTTTATAATGATGTCAATTTTGAACAGTCTTCATTAGCTGCATATATACAAGCACAAGGATTAACTAAAATAACTAATGTTAATATTGGAGGATATATTATTGTTTATTTTTCACCTGATGATATATCTACTGCAGAAGATCCATATTCAATGTGTAAATCATGTTGTCCAACTCCTGAAGAAGCTTGTGAATCAATTTTAGATGAATTTGAAATTACATCTATGATTAAAGAAGATGATGGTGAGGAAGAAGTAAAGAATATAACTTTAGAAAAAATAATGGAACTTATTGATTCTAAAGATAAAGTTAAAGCTGCTAAACAATTAGAATTATTAGTATCTCAAGAAATTAGTTTACCACGTGAATTTTATTTTGCTGCTATTAAATTTAAGACTGATGACGAAGCAATAGCATTACGTTGGAAATATACTAAGAAGCTTCCTGGGGGTAAATCAACAGAAAATACTCGTTCAATTCTTCATATATTTGGTAAAGGAGATGAAGGAATATGGGTACAAGATTTTGCTGAAGATTCTATTGTTACATTACCTGATGAAGTTAAGAAACTTATTGAATCAGTATTAGATTTATTAGAAGCTAAAGAAACTGATGACCCTTCAATCTTTAAACTTGATGGTGAACGTAGAGAACGTAAGGATGATGAAGATGATAAAGATAAGGATGATGACAATAAAGACGATAAAAATAAAGACAATAATAAAGAAGAAAAGAAAGATAAGAAGACTGATGATAATGATGACGATGGTGAAGATGATTCTTCTCGTGGTGATGATACAGATCTTCTTTAATTAAATATAAATTATGAAAGATATTCGTATATTCTTGGAAGGTAAGACTATTGATGAAGTAACAATAAAAGATATCAAAATAAAAAAAGAAGTTGATGTTGTATATTATTGCTATGATAAAGAATCATTAGATAAAGTTTCAAAACAATATGAACATGTTGGTAAGTATTGGATAGATAAAGGTTTCTTCCTTGCAACATTAAAGAATAAATCAACATGGGTTGTTAATATGGATAAAGAATTTCATATGCATACTTGGAGACCTAATGCTGATTTTATTGAATATAATGATAATGAAGAAGAATATACATATAAAGAACTTCTTGAATTACTTGAAAAAGGAGAAACAATGCTAGTTGTGATTAATAAATAATATATATAAATAAAATTATGAAAAAATTAAATGAATACATATCAATTAACGAAGGTGTAAAATTACCTGATGATAAACTTAATATCATTGAAAAATTTTTAAATGATGAAAATAGATATGACTTTAATAAAACTATTGTTTGTGATGTATTAAATCAGTTTGATAATGTAGCAACAGAAATTATTGCAGATATTGCGGGATATTTAGTTGAAGCATACATTTGGGATCAAATGCATAAACTTATTACTAATAAAGAATTTTGTGATGTATGGTTTGATGGTAATAATAAGAGTAGTGAAGAATTTAAATTAAGTCCTTTGGCAAGACGAAACAATAAAGATAATAATGGATCTGCAATATATTGGGATTTTACTATTAATGGAATAGATGAAAAATTTGAAATTAAAGCACGTTCAACAAAAGAAGGTAAGAAAAATGGTGGATATCGTTTTACTGTAAATCAATCATCAGATAAAAATTTGATTTATATTTTAGTTGAATATTCAATATCTGGAGATGAAATTAATATAGGAAATATTAAAATAACAAGAAAATTATAAATATATAAAACGACATAAATGAAATCATTAGAAGAATTTGTTATTGAATCGGAAAAACAAAATGAAGATGTATTTGTTGTTTATTTTGGAGATGGTGTAATGGAAAATTTCTATTATACTGAAGATGAAGCAAAAGCTAAAGTCGAAGAATTAAATAAAGAAAATTCTGATGCAAAGGCTTCATATAAAAAAGAATCAAAATCAAAAATTGAAAAATAAAATATTTAATATAATATATAGTTAAGTAGGATATCATTGAGATATCCTACTATTTGTTTATATATTTGTTTATAACATATTGAATTATTTAAATAATTATTTCTATATTAAAACTGTTAATTAATATTAATAATTATGAAAGTATTTAGATTAAGACATAAAAAATATAAAGGAGATGTTGTTTTTGGTCTTCCTTCACCTTATAATGAAAGTGTAGGTGAAAAAAAGATTAATGAATTATTTAGTAAGATGAAACCATGGATGCATGCTGTACCTTATTATAAGAAAAGTAAATTTAGTTTTGTTTCATCTAATGCAATATTAACATTTTTAAATAATGGTAAGTTTACTGAAGAAGAATTGAATGATGTAAATAATAGTTTCTATGTTGAAATATATGAAGTAGAGATTTGGAGTGCAGGATTATCTAAATTTTTATGTACATATTTTGATGATGAAATAATTCCTGATACATATGATACTATTACTATAAAAGAATTAATTAATTGGACATATAAAACTGTTTATCAGGATCCAGTTCCAAAAGCAGATATTAACTTGAGTAAAACATCATATTATTCAGATGTTAAATTGTATTATTAATTTAATGATTATTATTTAAATTATAATTATAAATTTAATTTTTAAACTATGAAATTTGGAAAAGATTTTTTGTTTAAAGAGTTAGTTAACACATTTGCGTATACTACAGCAACTCAAAATAGAGATGTATATACAGATGTAAGTATTAATGGTAGACGTTATACAAAATACGGTACATTGCAAGCTGTAACCTTTGTAGGTAATTTGTATAAGACTGGAGTTAAGGGTGATGGTTATCTTAAGGAAGATGGCGCTCCAGTAAATAAAAATGAAAAGTATGTATTGTCAATTGGTATGTCTAAACAGCATCCTTGCGATACAAAGGTAAATAAAGAGTTAGGATATGAAATGGCAATGATGAATGCACTTAATAATCCTATCATTTTAATTGAAATTAATGATAAGTTTACTTATCGTCGTTTCAGAAATATTGTGGAAGATTATTTAAACACAATAAAACTAGAATTTATTAAAACAAAGCAAGAAATAATTGCTGAGGGTGGAAATCCTAAAAAATATAATAGATAATAGTTATAGACCTAATTTTATATTAGGTCTTTTTTAATATTTTTACAGAGTAAAACTATATTACAAAATATAAAAATATATGATATATAATTAATGAAAATTTTTAATGCATTTGGAATAATACCAACTAATACTTATTCATCAGCTGGTTCTGATTATTATATTCCTAATTTGAAAGATGAAAAGGAAATCGAAGTAGCACTTAAGGCATTTGAAAAATCTTACGGAAAGACAACAGAAGAAATTGCTGAGATATACAATGAATTTAAAAAGACTTATGATCATATTGAAGAAGCTGCAAACTTAACTCATTTATTCTTAGCAACATATAATAAACAACTTGAGGCATTCAAGAAAAATAGTCTTGAAAGAGCAGTAACATTCTTTATTAATAATTATGTAGTATATGATGTTAAGAAACATGTTGTAGGTATTGCAATGAAATTAAACGATACTTTGTTTATTAATTCAGGTGTTAAAGTTGCACTTACTACTGCTTGGAATAATCATGGACCTAATACCGATAATTTATTAAAACTATTAGAAGCATTGGGTATTGGTATTTCAGGTTTATATGTAAATAAATCAGGTTGTGGTAATCGTGGATGGGATGTTCGCGCATGTTTGGTTGATGAAGATTATGCAGGATATGTACATCTTTCACAGTCATATACAAAGGATTTATTAGATGAAGGACAAAATATTATTTATTGTGGTGATAAGTTAGTACAAATGATGCTTATTCCAATTATTCATACAAAATATGTTGATTCTACTGAAGCTGAATATAATAAAATCATGGAAAATTCAAAACGTGGAGATTCAGGATTTGGTAGTTCAGATGTAAAACATTAATATTCAAACAATGCAAAAAATTGAATGTACAGTTAAAGATATTCCACAAGAAATAATGTGGAGTGATTTATTTGAATTTAGACTTAAAACAGGTGATATAAGATTTACTGAATGTGTAAATAATGTTGCATTTGGAAATAATAAAAATACAATATATATATCATTTATTGATTGGGGTGATGATTATCATATTATTGAACATATAAAACAAGAAAATTTTAATGATGGAATTGAAATTGCTTTAGCTGATAGATGTGGTTCAGTTGTTGCATTATTTGAATTTAATGATTGTATTATTAAAGATATTGCTTCAATTATTCTTGATTATTGTGGAAATTATAAAACACCAAAAAATCGTTATATTGCTTCAATTGAATATAATAAAGTTTATAAAATAAAACCAGATGAAGAATGATTACTCCAGGATTGTTATCAGAATTATATGATAAAGCAAAAGTCAATTATGAATTAGCAGAGAATGATTATTTATCAACAGATGATATTGATTATTTGAAAGAGATGTGTGTTCATTCAGGAGAAATGCTTGCATACGGAAAATTATTAGAAATGTTAATACATGAATAAGAAGAAAATTTATATATCATTACCTATTGCTTTTCAAGAAGATACTGTTTATGATAGAAATAATCAAGCTAAAGAATATCTTCAAAGAAAATATAGAAAATATGAATGGGTATCTCCAATAGATTCCAATCATATTGATGATGAAGCATTGGGAAATCATTTAGCTATTGAACGTACTGCATATTATATGGGTAAAGATATTGAACAAGTAATTCTTTGTGATGCAATACTTATGTGTCCTGGATGGGAAAATTCAAAGGGATGTAAATGTGAGAAATATGTTGCTGAAACTTACGGTAAAGAAGTATTATATATGAAATAGAAAATGGGAAGTTTTAAAGCTTCCCATTTGTTATGGTAATATATCAGTTAAATAACACCACTTATCTTGATCTGTTAATTTTTTTCTATTATTATCAGCAGTATATTCACCATCATTCATATAATCTGCAATTTTGACATTATTATATTTATCATAGTGCTTCTTATTATTAATTTCTCCACCAACAATAATAATTATAGGTATAATTTTATTATATTCTTTATCACCAGGTTTAATAAATGATGAATCTTCTGGTAATTCAGAACCATTATGCCATAAATTTTTAGTATCAATTTTTGATTCTAAAATAAATTCATTAATATTTTTCATGTATTTCGTAAAAATATATTTTATTAAAAATTATTTGAAACTAATAAGAATGATGTATCATCTCCTTCTGTTGAACTTCCATTAATAATTATTACATCTTTAAAATTAAATTTAAATATTTCAAATTCTGGTTCATCTTCATCTTCACCAATTGGAATATAATTTCCATCTTCCCAATAATCATTATCTGACATCCATTCAGAAAAATCTCCAGTTACCATTGCAGATTCCCCATATGAAAATGTTAAATTTGTATCTACATTTTCAAATATTTCATTTATATCACTATTCTTTATTTTTTTATAAAAATTTTTAACTAATTTTTTTGCTTCTTCAAATGAAACATTTGTATTATCAAAATCAATATTTTTTAAGATTTTTGATAATTCATTTTTATTTTCTAAAATAAACTCTTTTAAGTTTTTCATATTATTATTTTATTTATTTATATTTAAAAATAAATTAAACAAACAAATATATACTATTAAATTTGAATTTTTTAAATAATATGCATTAACTTACTATATTATAATATAATTTTATTGAAGCCGGCATACTAGAAATAGTCACTGCGACAGTCGGGCATATTTTTTTTACTTATGTAGAAAAAGTATGTCCGATTTTTTATGTTTAAAAATATATGATTTTTTATTATGGGTTATTACAGTAAAGGTTATCAAAGGGCTTTAGAAGCAGCTGGAGGAGATGAATCAAAAGTTCATAAAAATTATGGGTGGTATGGATCACCAACAGGAACTGAATATGACGATGATGGACGTCCAATTCCATTTACTTAAATTTATAAATAATATATTAGTTTTATTTATGAAAGATAATTTTGAAATTAAATTTGAATGGAATATTATAGACCACAAAAATGTAGAAAGAATTGGAACTATGTATTGTTTCAAAATATGCGAAATAAATATAAATTAATTAAATTATGACAGAAGAAGAAATTAAAAGACATGAAACTTGGTATAACCAATATTTTGGATATACACATTTAACACCAGAAAGAGAATGTAGAAGAGGTGCATTAACTACAAAATCAAAATATTAATTAATTATGGCAACAGTTAATAGTGAAGATTTACAAAAACAGAAAAATGACCCAGTTATTTATAATGACAAAGGTCACATTACACATGTTCCTGATTGGGCTTATAGTGATATGTAAAATATGACATTAGATGAAGCTATTGAACATTGTAAAGAAAAGGTAAATGATACTTATTGTGGTCAAGATCATTTACAACTTATGAATTGGTTATTGGAACTTAAATCTTTAAAAAGAGCTAATATCTAAATTAGCTCTTTTTTTTTCATTTAATTTATTAAAAAATTAAATAATATTTAAATTTTTATTAGACAATACTATATTATATTTATAATCAAACAAATATAAATTATGAATACTTTTAATGTTTTTATTGGAATCTGTTTAGGTTTTATTGGTCTGATGTGGTTGAAAATGGATTATGATTGTGGAAATCCTAATTCAACTTGGAAAGATTTCTTTAAATATTTTTGGTATAATTGTTAATAAGTAAATAATATGACACTTGATGAGGAAATGAAGCTTTGGGAAGACCGTTCAAATGATGAGTTCGGTCAGATCCTAACAAAGATTAAAGAAGCAACTAAGGATTATTTATATTCTTGGGAAGAATACGGTATTGAACAGAATATTCTTTCAATATATATTACTGGATATTCTTTAGATGGAGACCGTAAATATACTGCAACTCATATTATGGATATTTTGATTAATTACGATATTTATAATAATTATAAGAATGTTAAGACATTAGTAAATAAATTAATTAAACTTGCATATAAGTAATATTATGATTAGACTTCAAAAGAAAATAAATGGATATTTTAATTGTTTAGATAGTCAAATGTTAGAATATAATGTAGTTTTCGAATGTGTATTTATATATAATATTTTTGATTATTTTAAAGTTAAGAAAAATACTTCTATATTAATTAATATTATTGAACAAAATGTTAAAGATGTTATTTCTAATAATAGAATTAAATATTTTAATAAAGATAATTTAAATTCATATCAAAAAGAATGTAGTAAGTATATTGATTTAAAGAAAACTAACAAAGCTCAAAGAAATATAGAAAATATTATTAAAGATCAATTATCAAAAAAATTCTTAGAATATAATTATAATATTGTTAAATTTCAGATAATGCCATGTGATATATGTCATTCATTAAGAGCTGTATTAAGTTAATATTGAAATGAAATTAAAAGGTAAATCTAGAAATCAAGCAAAAACAATTATAAAACATATTGAATCACTCGGTGGAAAATTTCAACGAGAATGTCCTGGAGGTTCAATATATTGTTCATTAAATGCTATACGTCAAATTCGTATATCTGACCATATAGCATTAAAAGGTGATATTGATAGAATAGATATTATTATTAAAGATTCTCAATATTTATGTATTTATTATAGAGATATTAAGATATATAATAATATAAGTAAAGTTAAACAATGGATTGAAAATGTTGAATATACTATTGCAATAATATTAAGGAATATGGCTACAGTTAATATGATAAGTAGTCGTGAGTATGAATTTCAAATAGATAAATTAAAAAAGGAAATTAATCTTAAAGAACAGAAATGTAAAGAATATAAAGAAACTATAAAAAATATTAAATTAAAAAATACTGAATTAAGTAATCAGTTAACTTCTAAAACGGCAAAATTAGAAAGAGCTAGAAAATCTATTGAAAAAAATACTAAATATATTGAATTATACCAAAAATTATTATCAGAATATAATAAATTAAAAAATAATTCATAAATAATGTAATAATTTTATAATTGAACAATATAGTTAATCTATATTTTATATAATGTTAAACTAAATATATTTTTTAAAAGATGAGAAAATTTATTTTATGTTTGGTCATCATGTTTATGACCGTGTTTAGTGCTAATGCACAAATTGCTACAGAGAATTCAAATGGGTTGGATAATGTTTATGTTGGTGTTACTGCCGGTGCATCTACACCACTTGATTTTAATTCAGTATTCCCAGTTAATCCTGCAGTAGGTGTTAAGATTGGTAAGGAATTTACTCCTATCTTTGGATTTGAAGTAGAAGGTTTGGCTGTATTGAATGATAATCATTTTACAGATCTTAAGACAACAGTTAAGGCAACAAATCTTAATGTAAGTGGAGTATTTAATCTTTCTAATGTATTCTTTGGTTATGAAGGTAGACCACGTGTATTTGAAGTTAAGACAAATACAGGTATTGGTTGGCTTTATTACTGGAAGACTAATAAGAGTGCTTTAAGTTCTAAAACTGGTGTAGATTTTGTATTCAATATTGGAAAGCAACGCGCACATTCAATTATTGTTACACCAGCAATTTATTGGAATCTTAATAAACTTACTAATTTGGAATTTAATAAGCACAATGCTCAATTTGCTTTAATGGCTTCTTATATTTATCACTTCAAGACATCTAACGGAACACATCATTTTAAGACTTATGATATTGGAGCAATGACTGATGAGATTAATCGTTTGAATGATGAGCTTGCAAAGAAACCAAAGGAAGTTGTTGTAGAAAAGGTTGTTAATGTACCTGTTAAGTTGGATGAACGTGCAACAGGATTCGGTGTTAACGAAACAATTTATTTTGCATATGATAGTGATAAGTTAGATGCTCGTGCAAAGGAAACTCTTGATAAACTTGGAGAAAATGGTGTTTATGCAATTGATGCATATGCTTCAAGTGAGGGTTCAACAGAGTATAACTTGAAACTTTCTCAACGTCGTGCTGATGCAGTAAAGACATATCTTGAAGGTCGTGGTGCACGTGTTGATTCTGCTATTGGACATGGTGTACAATTTGGTACAACAACTGGTCGTGTAGCAATTGTTAGACTAAAGTAATAATTTTATAATATTTTATTTTAGTAAAGAGTATACTTTTAAAGTATACTCTTTTTTTATGCCTTTAATTAATAATCATATTTATTTTTATTTATATAATATGATATTTATTAAATTTATATGAGTAAATTTACAAACAATATAAAAAATGGATCACATGGTGTTTTAAATGCATTAGGATTAAATTATTTAGAAAATAATAGTAGATTTGGATCAAAAACAAATACAATTACTCCAGGTGCACAAGGCGATATTAATATGGTTGCATTATTTGCAGGTTTAGCTTTGGGTTTATATGATATAGGAAATATAAACCCTAATACCACTCCTGATAGATTTTATGAAACAATTAAAGGTTCAAAAAGTAAATCTATATATTGTTTAACAAAGAATATTTTTTCTACGTTATCAGAAACAAAAACTATTTTAATATCTATTAGAGATATATTAAAAACAAATAATAAATCAAATGTATCTACTAATATTAGTAACTCATCAGAAAAAACATCTATGATGGTATCTACTCAAGAAATAAAATTTGATGAAAAAAGTGCTAAAGCATTTAACAATATTATTGATGGTATTATTAAACTTTTAAGTGCTTCAAATATTGATGATGCTAACATAAGGAAGTTTAAAGATATTATTGGGAACAATAAATCAGATTTAAATGAATTATTTACAAATATTTCTAGTATCATTAATGGGGGGAATAATATTACTGGAGATATTGAAAAAATAGGAGATGCATTAAACTTATTGAATTCAATATTAGATATTAAAAAAATAAATAGAAAATCATTAGATTATTTAGCTAAAGAAACTGGTGAAAATGGAACTATTGATATTATATTTAAAAACATTATAAAATTATGTTCATCCGAAGTAACATTAAATAAAAATATTAATATATTAAAAAATATATTTGAATCATTATCAGTTGTAGCAAATATTGGATTAATACAAAGACAAAATATTAAAAAATCAGTAAAGTTTATAAAAAATGATATAATTGATTCATTAAAAGAAATAATTGAAAAAATTAATGATATTAGTGGAGGATATAATGAATTAGAAATTTCTATATCTAATTTAACTTCAATATTTAATTGTATTGCAGATATTCCCGAAATTGGTTTAAAAAAAAGATTATTACTTAGAAGAAATATTTTGTTTTTTAAAAATTATCTATTAGATTCAATTATAAGTATATTAAATTCTCTTATAAAAGTATCTAATAATGCTAATAAAGAAGGTAATGAAGCATTAACAATTTTAAATAATCTTTTCAATACAATATTTAAAGTTGTTGATTTTAATTTTATAACTTTAATTAAATTAGACTTTAAACTTAGATATTTAGAATCAATTATACGACAAAATATTTTTGAATCATTATTACAATCTATTATAAAAGAATCTTCAAATATTAAAAATAGTGAAGGGTCTTTAGAAGATCTTAATGATTTCTTTTTTACATTAGGAGATTTAGTAGAATTCATAAATAATATGGATTTAAAAAGTACAGGTTTTAAATTATTGTTCATAAATAAAAGTATAATTGGTAATATTATTAATACAATTGAACTTTATAATAATTTATTAAGTGGTCAACAGATAAATTTAGATTCATTAAATAATATTAAAGTATTTTTTGAAAAATTTATTTCTGTTAGTGAAACAATCTTAAAAATAAAATATAAAGAATTATATAAAAACTTAAATGATTTAGATGAATTGATTGTATTAATGAGTCATTTAGAAGATTTACCAGATGAAAAACATTTAACAAATTTTCAAAATAGTTTAACAGAAATACTAAGTGCATTTAGTTTATATAATAATACTGAATTATCTCAAATTTTAGTATATTGTGAAGACAATATTGAAAAAGTAAACAATATTGTAATATCTCTTAATGATATAATTAAAAAATGGCCAACATTTAATAAAGATACTAGTAAGTTATCTGAATTTTTAAATGATGGTTTAGCAACTATTGTAGAAAGTTTTTCATCAAAAGGATCAATAGGTAAAAATTTAAATCAATTATCATTTACAAAGGGTAAATTAGAAAATTTTAAAAATATTGAAGAATTTATAGATATTTTAGTTAAAATTAATGAAAGAACAATTCTTTTTAAGAACAATCCTTTACAAGGACTTGAAAATTCAACAGAAAGTTTAGTAAATATAATTAATAAATTTAAAAATGTAAAACAAGAAAATGTAGATAAAGCAAACACTGCAGTAAAAGGTTTATTACAAGTTATAACAATAAGTGCGGCAGTATTATTGATTGGTGCTTTAGCAATGACACAAATTAAATTAAGTAATTTAATAATGTTTACTGTTGTTTTAAGTGCTTTTATATATGGTATATCTACTATATTTAGTAAAATTAATTTAAAAGATGTAGAATTAAATATAGATACAGTTAAATCATTAATTATATTTATAGGAGGGTGTGCAGCAATTTTACTAATAGGTTCATATGCAATGAATTTTATAGAACCTGCAGGTTTACTATTATTTAGTGTAGTTTTAGGAGTATTTCTTTTAGGTGTATCTACTGCCATCAGAATTGCATCTAAAAATTTAAAAGAATTAAAACAAATTATTAGTGATTATATAGATTTAATTACTGTGTGTGCAGGTTTATTGATATTTGGTTCACTTATAATGAAAATAATTAATTTAGGTGATATTACATTATTTATAGGTGGATTATTTATGATGATTGTTGGAACAGGTACAGCATTTTATATTATTAATGAGTTATTTGATGGAAAACAAGATATATTAAAAAATATACATTTATTTAGTGAAAGTGTATTATTATTAGGAATGACATTAACTATAGGATCATTGATTTCTTCAATGATTGGATTAGATAAAGTATTTGGGTTTACAACAATATTATCTGGCTTCATTATTATAATGGGAGGTATTTTCTGGGGATTATCTAAATTTGCAGGAGATAAAAAGGTATTTGATGATATAAAGAAATTTGGAGAAATGGTTGCATTATGTGGTGCAATATTAGTATTAGGCTCATTATTGTCTGCATATTTATCATTCGAAAGTTTAATGAAGTTTACTGGTGCATTAATGTTATTTGTTACTTTAACAATGTTACCATTTTTAATATTTAAAAAAATATCTTCAACTGTATTTGTTGGTGCACGTGATTTTGCAATATTAATGGGTATATCTACTGCAGTTATGTTAGTAGGATCATTATTTGTTAAAGATTTTGAACGTGTTAAAAATTCAATATTATTTGGTTTAGCATTAGGAGGATTTATTTTAATTATAACATTTGCATTTAAGTTTGCTGCAAAAGAAATCAAATCATCAATTGGTACAGCATTAGGATTTATAGTATTAGTTACTTTATCTACATTATTGTTATATATCGGGGCCGAAATAATGTCAGAAAAAGATACAGTAGAAAATGCATTAATATTTGTAGGAGTAATGGCATTGTTTATTGGTGGTATGGGATTAATACTTGGTCTTATGGGACATTTCTGGAAAGAAATTGGTTTAGGATTATTATGTGCAGTTGGTATAATGGCAATAATGGTTGTTGGTGGAATGTTAGTATTATATATAAATCAGATAAATAAAGAAGTTAGTTGGGGAGATGTTTTAGAAGGTGTGGGAAAAATATTTGCAGTTATAATATTAGCAGGTTTAGCAATAGGTGTAATTGGTGGAATATTGTTAGGTACAGGTGGATTGGCTGCTGGTGTATTAATCGTTGGTGCAATAGCAGTATTGGGTATATCATTTGTTACACGTTTAGCTGCAAAAACCGTTAAAGAAATTATTGAAGTTACAAAAGATTTAAATACTGAAGGCGCTAAGACTTCTATTGATAAATTATTTGATACATTAGGATATATTGCATCAAAAATGGTTCATATTTTTGATACAGAAAAAACAACAGGATTTGGTATATTTAATGGTTTAGTTAATACTAGTAAAAAAATTAAAAAGGGTATTGAATTAATGGGAGCAATTGCCGTGTATAAACAAATGGGTGAAATGCTTGCAGTACTTGCAGAAGGTGTAAAATGCTGGGCCGTTATGAAAATACCAACAAAATTTGACGACAAAGGTAAACCAACTGGATTTACCACACTTGCAGATAAAGATTTAACACAAATGTCAAATAATATATTAAGAGTTTTATTATCATTAGGACTTGCAATTACAAGTGTATATGATTCTGCACAAGGTAAAGAGATATTTGAAAAATCTTGGGGAGGTTTAGGAAATTCACCATTTGAAATTATAGTTAAGTCAATGTCAAAAACTGGTGTGATGCTAAGTTCAATTGCTTTAGGTGTACAGCAATGGGCAAACTTAAAAGTACCTACAGAATTTGATAAAAATGGTAAACCAAAAGGATACATTTCATTATCTGATAAAGTTTTAACACAATGTGCAACAAATATTCAAAATGTTTTAGAAGCAATTGGTAATGCATTAGTTAATACTGTTAAACAAAATCCTGAAATATTTAAAGATGGTGGTTTATTTAAAGATTCTCCTATAATGAATGCTGCTAAAGCAATGAAATTAATGGGTGAAACATTAAATCTTACAGCACATGTAATTGGTTGTTATGCATCAGGTAAATTTCCACAATTGGATAAAGAAGGTAAACTTACATCATATGTAGATGTAACTGAACAAAGTATATGGTTAGCAGGATATAAAATTCAAACTGTATTAGAATGCATTGGAAATGCTATTAAGAATACTGTTAATAACCCAGAAAACCAGGATATATTTAAAGATTCATTAGCTACTAATGCACCTGCAATGGTTGCGGCTAAAGCAATCAATCAAATGGCTTCAGCATTAAATACTATAATTGATGTATTATCAAAGTTAAAAGATCTTAAATTAGAAGATTTAAACTTAGAAAATACAAAAAAGAAAATTGGGGATATTGTTAAATGGGCTATAGAAGTATTAAATATATTTACAAAAAAAGAATTTTTAGTAGATGGTAAAAATATAGCAAATACTGGTAGAGGAAATGGTGCATGGGATAAAATAGTTAATTGGTGGTCTGGTGATCAAACTGTTGGGGATTATATTAATGAAAATTTACCTGGTATGGAAAAATCCATAAATGGTATAAATAATATTGCAAAAAATATTACAAATGTTGTTCAAACATTAAATGAATTAGGTAAACAAATAGCATCTAATAACTTATCTGCTATTAATGATAGTAATAAAAAATTATTAATTGAGAAAATTGGAAAAATTATTGATATACAAAATAGTATTAGATCTATTGGTGATAATAAATTAGTAAACCTTAATAGATATATAATATATAATGATAAAGTTATTAATGTAATTAAAAAAATAACTGATGTTGTTAAACAATATGATAATTTAATTAAAATAATAAATGAATCTAAAGCAATAAATAAATCTAAATTAAATAATTTCTTTACATTATCTAAAACTGTTAATAATATTGCACAGTCATTAAATATTAATTATGGAAAAACTAATTCTAAACATTTTGATTTACTTTGTGAAGGATTGAAGAAGATATATTCAACATTTAATGAGTTTGAAGAAACTAAAGGATTTAAGTCATATGCTAATGATGTGTCTAACTTTATAGAAAAAATTAATTCATTAGATTTAAATAAACTATCACAAATGAATTCTCTTATTAAATCAATGAATGAGTTAGCATCTAAGATGAATGGTTTAGATAAATTAAGTGAAGCATTAAGTGATAATTTAACATTAGTATTGAGAGAATTATTATACCAGTTACAAAAGGCAGAAGCATCAATAAATAATGCCCATAAACTTCAAGAAAAACGTAGAGAATTAATCCAAGATTCAATTTATAAGATTAAGAACATAATGGATAAACATATGATTGTTGAAGTATATAATAAATCTGAAGATAATAATACAGATTATAAATATGCATCATTAAATGGTTCTACAATATCACCAAGTACTAGTACAAGTAGTACATCGACTAATTCTGTAGCTGAATCAGTTTCATCAACACCAGAATTAACTTCACCAGAAAATGCGGGATCTACAGAATTATCAAAAAATACAGAATCAAATAAAGATGAAACATTAACAAAAGATGCATTTATTAATTTAATGAGACAACATATGAAATTATGGGATGCGTAATAAAAAATATATAAAAGCGAGTTATGAAATATTATAATATGTATTATAAAAATATGAAAATAAATAATCGTCCACTTAAAGATGAAGATTTAGAACCTATATTTAATTCAAAAAAATATATTATTAAACATAATTCATTAACAAATAAAAATGAACAGATACCATTATCTGAAATACAATTAATAAAAACTATAGTAATATAATATGTTTACATTAAGAGGAAGACAAGATGGATTTAGATTATTATTACCTAAAGATTTTCTATGTCCAGAAATAGAAGAAAAATATACTAAAATACTTAAAGAAAAACATAGTTTCTTTATAACTCCAATAGATTTTGTAAATGAAACTATACAGAAAGTTGAAGTATTAGGTTTTGTAAATGGCACAATTCAACAGCAACAATCATATAGAGGAGAAAAACCATTAATTAAACCTAATAGAATTAAACAGAATGATTTTATGTATCCTTCAGGAGATTATAGTTATCGTTCTGAAGTTTCTCCTATATCATTAATGGATAAAACATTAAATATTACATTTAGACACACAATAGGTTTTTTAAATTATTTTATATTATTTGAAAATTTTTGGTATTTATTTTCTCGTGATAGAAATTATGATGAAATAACAGATCAATTTAATGTTGATATAATTAATGAAAAAGGCTCTATATATTCTAGAATTATATTATATCATCCATTAATGAATGGAATGGACATGCTTAGTTTAGATTATACTCAACCAATAGCACAAGTACAATCATTTAATATTGAATTTAAATATTCTAATTTTGACTTTGAATTTATTGAGATAGAAGAGGATATTACAAGGTCTTAGACTATATCTAGATCATCTTCTAATGGGTTTAAACTAAATATGTAAATATATTTTATTGGACCAATAATTACTTTAATAGAAGAGGATTAAATAGTAAATATTTTTATAATTTTAATTTTATAAAAATGTTTACTATTTTATTTTGTATTTTAATATAACTATATTTTATTATAAAGTACAAAAATAATATTTAACAAATATATTAAATTAAGTATGTCATACGAAAAATTAAAATGGTGCGCTATACAACCATTAACTGGTGGTATGTATTTAGGTGCAGAAAAGGTTATGGGACATCCCGCAGAATTTATTCTTTCATATCCAGGATTAGGTGATTATAAAGTAGATAAGAAGACTAATGAAATTTCTACAGTTAGTAATGAATATCATTTAATGAAATATTTAGATAAAGTTGGAAGACGTCCTGAATATAAAGTATTTGATAGAAAGATGTTTCAAAATGATAATGATTTGGAACCTACTATTATAAATAGTGATCTTTGGACTATAAATAAAGATAAGGATTTGGATTTTTCAAATATGCATTTAGTAGTTGCTGTACCTGTATGTTCAGGTTTATCTACTGTTACAGCATGTTCACAAGATACTAAAGATACACGAAATTGTAATATGGTTTGGATATCTAGATATGTTCTTAATGTAATTAAACCAAATATATATGTATTCGAAAATGCACCAACTTTTATGAGTAAGAGTGGTGATAGAGTACGTATTCAGTTAGAAGATATAGCAAAAAATACTAATTATTCTATATGTTATTATAGAACAGATACTAAATATCATGATAATTGTCAACGACGTAAAAGAACTTTTATAGTTTTTTATAAAAAGGATTATTCTCCACAAATGGGATATGAACATATTGAAACTAATTGGAAAGAGTATCTTAGTAGAATTCCTGCAGATGCTACGCAAAATGAACCATTCTCATTTGAATATATAAATTGGCTTAATAAGTATTTTGTAGATTATCTTAAAGAAAAACTTGGTGATAACTGGAGATCTGAAATTGATTATGATTCATATAAATATATTATAGAAGGTAATAGATTTGCTGAAGTAAAAGATTATGTTAAGTCTCGTGAAGATATATCTAATGATATAAAAGAAAAATGTTTTAAGGCATTAGATTTTATGAAATCTAAAGTAGATAATCATAAAGGTTTTTGGCATAAGATGCCAGGTCTTATGAAAGAAACAGATAATGTACCTGCTATAATGTTTAGTACAATTCAAGGTTGTTTACATCCTACTGAAGATAGATTATTTACTCCTCGTGAATGTTTACATTTTATGGGTCATCCACATGATTTTGAATTGCAAGGAAATCCAAATAGAATGTATCCTCAAATAGGTCAGAATGTACCAGTAAGAACTGCATATTGGATTGTTTCAGAAGCAATGAAATCATTTAATAAAGAAAATGATTTAGAAGAAAAGAAAACAATTAGATTTTTCGATAATATTAAACAAGAAGAAGTAAAATATGAGTAATTTTTTAATTATATTGGGTACTATATTTGGTATAATAAGTATAATAAGTATTGTCTTATTTATTTATGAAATAAGACGTGCTCCATTATTACCACCTGATGTAGATTTTTAATTAATTTAAAATATAAATAATATGTTAACAAATAAAATAGGTTATTCTTATAACGATTTAACTATCGTTCCATCAATAATTTCAGACGTTGCTTCACGTTCTGAGTGTAATCCATTTATTGAAAATACTAAAAATCGGTTACCAATATTTGCGTCACCAATGGCAAGTGTTGTTTCTGAAAATAATGTTGATGTATTTTTAGAAAATGGAATTACACCAATATTACCAAGAAACATTGATATTAAAATTCGTAAAAAAGAAATGTTAAATCAAACGTGGGTTGCATTATCATTAAAAGAATTTGAAGAATTATTCATAAGATATGCAATTGATAGAGAAGGTGATTTTAGAACCCATTATTTTATTGTTGTAGATATTGCAAATGGACATATGTTATCTTTATATGATAAATGTATTAAAGCTAAAGAGTTGGCTATAAAATATGGATATAAATTAACTATTATGACCGGTAATATTGCTAATCCTCAAACATATGAATGGATATGTAGAAATGCTCGTTATGAAAATAAAAGTGAAGGTGCATTAGCTATAGATTTTATTCGTGTGGGTATAGGAGGAGGCTCGGGTTGTATAACTGCTAGTAATGTGTCTATTCATTATCCTCAAGCATCATTAATAAATGATTGTATTAAAGTTAAAAAAAGACTTTTAAATGAATATGAAGATATAAGTGCATATTCAAAAGCCCCAAGATTTAAGGAAGAAGATTTTCCTAAAATTGTAGCTGACGGTGGTATTCGTAATTATGACCATGTTATTAAAGCATTAGCTTTAGGTGCAGATTATGTTATGATAGGAAGCGTGTTTGCACAATGTATTGAATCGGCTGGTGCAAAATTTATAAGAAATAGTAAAGTATCTTTCGGAGTACCTATTAATAGATATAAGAATTTTAGAATTGATACAGAAGAAAATGTCTATGGATATGATACTGATGAATATATTGAAGAAAACATTAAATCTTATAAAACTGAATTAGATAATATTAAAGCCAAAGTTAATCTAGGTACATTATTACCAAATGATGCAGAATATAAATTGGCAATATTACAATACAATGAAAAAATAAATAAGCTTAAGGAAGAAAAATTTATTGGACAACTTGATGTTAAGTTTTTTGGGATGGCGTCTGCAGATGGTCAAAAATCTATATCTGGTAAGAAAACTAAAACATCAGAAGGAATTACTAAATATTTACCAGTTAAATATACATTAGCAGGTTGGGTTGAAAATATGATTAGTTATTTACGTTCTGCAATGTCATATACAGATTGTAAAACATTAAAAGAATTTATTGGAACACCCGAATTAATTGTTAATAGTATATCGGAAATACAAGCAGTAAATAAATAATTTTAATACAAATAATTTATAAAAAATATGTTTGATTATTTAATAATATATAAAAAATACTATATTATAAATATCAAACATATTTTTTTATGAAAGCAATTATAAAAGAATCATTAATTATAAAACAATAAAGGAATGAGTTTTTTGAAATTTGATATTGATGATGCAAAAGAATATTTATTTGATGAATTAAATTTTAGAAATAGTCGTCAATCAAAATATTACCCAAGAGAAAATGTAAATAGTGCATATGATGTATTTAATATTCTTAGTGATTATTATATGATTAGTAAGGATGAAGATTTTTATTTAGATTTAATACAATATTTAAGAGATAATAAAAAATTGAATGCATGGAAATAACTCACGAAAGAATATTTGATTTCAAGGATCATGAATATATTCCTGCCCATCATGATCCGAAGGATCCTGGTTATTATATGACTATTCGTTGTGGTCTTTCAGGTATTTATACTCAACTTGATGAATGGAAGGATAATAAATGGCAAGTAGGAATTACTGATGATTCGAAAGTTATTGCATGGGCACGGGAGCAAATCACTGAACAACAAGTTCGTGATTGGTGTAATGCTCTTAGAGAAAAAGTAAACGAAAAATATAAAAAGTCATGATAGAATTAATTGGAAAATATACAAAAGCAATCATATATGCAGAAACAATTGAAGAAGGCGTTTATGGACAGGTATATGATATAATAAATTGTCCAGCATTTGAAGGACAGAAGGTTATATGTATGCCTGATGTTCATGTTGGAAAATCAGGTCCTTGTGGACTTGTTGCAACAATCGGAGACTATGTTTGTCCTGAGCATATTGGAGTTGATATTGGTTGTACAGTATCAATGATGATATTGGATAAGAAGGTTCCTGTTGAGAAATATGCAGAGTTTGAAAGACGTATTAAGAATAAGATTCCATTTGGTTTTAATTTACAAGGTCACGTGGTTATTGATGAAAAGGAATTTAGAAAGTTCTTGACACAAGGATTTAATAAGTACCGTAACTATTGGCCAGAAATGCTAATGGATCTTCCAGACCAAGTAACTGAAAAATGGATATCAGATCAACTTAAGAGATTGAACATGGATGAAGGTGTTTTTTATAAGTCACTTGCAACAGTTGGTGGCGGTAATCATTTTATTGAATATGATGAACAGGAAGATGGAGATTTAGCTGGTATTACACTTCACTTCGGTTCACGTAACTTTGGTGTTAAGGTTTGTAAGTATTGGATGCAAAAGACAACTCAACCAATGTCAAAGGATGAGATGAAGGAAGCAATGGAAAACTTCAAGAAGAATTATAAGGCTACTCATACAAATATGAAGGAATTCCAAAATGCAAAGGATGAGTTCATTAAGAAGATTAAGGAGAACCATATTAATGGTTATCTTTCTGGTGAGTATATGAAGGGTTATTTGATGGATATGTGTTTTGCTCAGCTTTACGCACAGTTTAATCATATGTCTGTTCAAAAGATAATTAAAGAACTTTTGATTAAATATGGTATTAAAGAAGTACGTACTATTACATCAACTCATAATTTTGTAGATTTGCATGATCATACTTTACGTAAATCAGCTATTCGTTCTTATGTAGGCGAAGAGATGCTTGTTCCATTCAATATGAGAGATGGAGTTGCAATCTGTGAGGGACTTTCAAATTCAGATTGGTTAAATTCTTGTGCACATGGTGCTGGTCGAAAGATGTCAAGATCTAAGGCAAAAGCAAATATATCAATGAAGGAGTTTGAGGATTCAATGAAAAATGTTTACTCAACTACAGTTTGTAAAGGAACACTTGATGAGTCACCTATGGCCTATAAGGACACTACTGAAATTAAAGACTTAATTACTGAAACATGTAAGATTAAGTTTATGATGATTCCTAAGATTAATATTAAGGCTGCAGATGGTGGGGATTGATTTTCTCACCATTTGTACTATTTTCATCATATAAGAAAACAATACAATATTATGATAGATACTATATTTACCTTTAAGATTTTTGGAATAGAATTTGGAATGTATAGACATTTTAAAACTTGGTGGTTTAATAATGGTTATATAAGAGAATTTATGTGGTGGTATATTTATAAAGAATAATAATGAAAACAATTTATAGAGTTATAGAAATAGTAACCAAGTATAAACACAATATGTGTTATCCTGATGAAGTATATAATAGTCAATATGATTTGAAAGATTGTAAGTCTCAAAAATCAGCATTGAAATTTCTTAAAGATAAATATGAAGAATTTGAAAAGAAGAATAATGCAACAACATATCAATATGAGGAGGCCCGTTATACAAAATTAAAAGAACATACTTGGAAATATCAAACTATATATGATATGTATCATTCTGATGATTATCAGATATTAAATTTTTCTATTATTAAAATTTATTTAGATTAATTATGTGGGTAGATGTAAATGATATTAAAATGGAAATGATTCACGTTAATAAAGACGGGGAATCAAAAATTGGATATATTAGAAATATAGGTGGTATGAATTTTACACAGAGTACTGTCTATGTTGATGTATATGAAGAGCCAAATCCAAGAGGCAAATATAAAGTATATGAATATAAACATATTGAAGAATTAAAAGACAAATATAATGTACCCGTTGAAGTTGATGTTAGCCAATCTGTAGCAAATATTATTGCAAATACAAAAATTATTCAGGGAAGATATAATGCCTGTATTAATAATTCTGTAAACACATTTGAACAGGCTGAGAAAAACTTCATTGAAAAACTAATTGTTGAAATTGATGTTAAGTTACAAGAATATATGGACATTCATAAAAACATTGATTTCAAAAAGGATGTAAAGGGACATTATTATGATGTTGAAAGTCTTGTAAGATATGATGAATGGCCTGAATTTAAAAAGTATTTGGAATTTATTGATTGTGCATATTATAATATTGAAGAGAAGTTAACTTCATTTATGAGTAAATCATTAAAGAAATATGGTTTTCCAATAGAGAACATTTTTGAATATTATGATCATGGATGGCTTAGATATAAGTTAATGGATTTCAGAGCAAAAGGTGGTGGATTAACAATTGGAGAAAATTACGAAGATTATAAAAATGATAATTAGAGTTGGAGAAGGACAAACACCATCAGGAAAAATACTTGATAGAGGAACTCAAGCATATGTTTATTTAAAACGAAAAGGAATCATTAATGAAATTATAATATGAGTACACAAGAAATTATTGAAAAATATAATGAAATTCTTCATGATGGCAAACATACATTTGAACAAGCTTATGGATGGATGATGTTGGAAAAGAATAAACAAGATTATGAATTTTATTTGAAAACAGGAATGCATTTATGTAATGATTATGCATTTTTATATCCTGAAAGCATTTGTAGTTATGGAAAGATGTGAATATAGCTGGGATTGCCCATTTTGGGTATATTGTAATGGTGATAAAGAATATGCATGTAAAATGAATTTCTGTCCAAACGAGTTAGAAGATGAATGAATTATTAACTAGAGAAGAATTTAAGAAACAAGTATTTGCAAAAACAAATGGTAAATGTTGTGTTCCTGGTTGTAATCATGATGCTATAGATGCCCATCATATAATGGATCGTAAACTTTGGAAAAATGGTGGTTATTATCTTTCAAATGGGGCAGCATTATGTAGTAAGCATCATCTTGATGCTGAACAAGGTAGAATAACACCACGACAATGTTTTATGTATATGAAACAAGACCCATATCATACAAATGAACCAGATAAAATTAAAGAATATTTAACATATTCAGAATATATGAATTTACTATTAAATGATAAATTAAATAAGTGGGGAGATTAGTCTTAAAGGACATGAAGAAGTAAAGAAAGAATTTGAAACAAAACAATTATCATAGTATGAAGAAACTTATATTACTTGCACTTGCAGCTGTGATAATAGCTGGGTGTGATGTGAAACAATCAGATGGAACATATAAACCATATTCTTATAGAACTTATATAATAGATTCTTGTGAATATGTCGGGTATGCAACAGGCTCTCAATGTGACTATCTTGCTCACAAAGGTAACTGCCATTTCTGCAAAGAGCGCAGGCAAAAGGAGTTAGAAGAGTTGGTAATTAAGTTAAAGGAGAAATAACTATGGCAACAATTAAGAAACTTATATTATTATCACTTACAGCCTTGATGATGGTTGGGTGTGGTGATAATATGGCATTAGAAGGTTTGGATGTCATTAATGGAACAAAATATGTAGTAACATTAAAAAGTAAAAAACCTAAAGAGTTCACTTATAATCTTATTAAAGTAGGTGGTATGGACTGGTATGATTATTCTTATAGTGATACCACGGATTTTAATATTGGAGATACCTTAGTGATAACTGTTAGAAGGGTTAGTAATCAAATAAAGGAGAAATAACTATGGTAACAATTAAATCACACAGTGACTTGCAACAGTCAAAGAAGTTGGCAGAGATACTGCCACTTGAAAGTGCGGATATGGTATATTTTGGCATTCATCAAGGTATGGATGGTAAATATTATCTGAGTGGAACTAACACTGAAGAAGATGTTGTTCCCATTTATAAAAATCTCTGTACTAAAGTATTTACAAAAACAACTACGAACGATATTATTTGTATGTTACCTTGTTGGTCGCTTGTAGCACTGCTTGGTGTCATAAGAGAAAAAATAGGTTATACCCTTTATGGTGTTAACAATGTATATATGTCTTGTAACCTTGGTGACAAACCTTGGAAACTTGAAACAGAAGTATATGACAACGAAGTTGATGCTTGTGTAGCTATGATTGAGAAATTAAATGAAGAAAACTTGTTGTGATTATGAAATATAGAATTGTAGGTAAATATAAAAATAACAAACTTATTTATAAAGTTCAAGAAAACCCTTTATTTGGATTTCCTTTATTTTGGACAACTGTTACTTATTGGGGACCTGAAGCACCTCATCCCGATTTAGTTATACCTGGATGCTGTACTGTTAATTGTGTTTTTAGTAATAGTGAAGATGCAGAAAAATGTCTTAATGGATTAATGAATAAATTATGAAAGAACTATCAATTAAAGAAAAGGCAAAAGCCTATGACAATGTGCGTGATAAAATTGCAATAAGATTTGGTTCTAATGTTGCGAAAGAAATCTTTTCTGAGTATGAAGATAGTGAAGATGAGAGGATAAGGAAAAGTATAATACATCTTGTGAAAAAATCTCACGAACAAGGTGGGTATGCTTTACATAAAGATGAATCAGAAAAGATGCTTGATTGGCTTGAAAAGCAATGTGAGCAGAAACCTGTTGAACTATATAATGGTGATGACTATGGTATTGATGGTCTATGGCACGCGCAGCGAATACTTGAAAAGACACTTGGTAAGGTTGATGGCTACCAAAGTGATGATGGTATATTGGAGCATAAGTGTGCTATTAGTGCCGTTAATGAATTATCTAAGCAGAAACCCGTAGTACCAAAGTTTATAGTTGGCGATACTGTTAGAGCAAAAACAATGAATGATTTTGTATTTACCATTAAGGATATTACAGATAAGCAGTATATAGATACTAATGGTGGTAAATTTGACATAGAAGGGCAAGACTATTTAGAACTTATTGAGCAGAAGTCTTCTTGGAGTGAAGAGGATAAAGAAATTATAAACAATATTGGAGAATACCTCAATTGCTATGGGAACTATATTGCGGATAAGAATGAAGAAAAAGCAGCTAAAATTTATAAGTCTGCTGACTGGCTTAAATCATTTAAAGGTAGAGTTCAATCAAAGCAAGAGTTGAGTAAAGAGGATGAAGATGCTATTGCACAAGCTATACTAGCTCTTGAATCTATGTATGACCCAGATTACCCTGAAAGACATTATGCTGGATATACTCTTACATTCGACAAGGCTGCCGAAAGACTCAAATCCCTCAGGCATCAAAATAGGTGGAAGCCGAGTGAAGAACAGATTAAAGCAGTTGAAGATGCAATAGAATTTTTAGGTTGCACGAAGAAAGTTAGAGAAGATTTAAAGTCGTTACATGGACAATTAAAGAAACTAATGGAGGAATAGTTATGATGTGCAGAATGTTTGACGATACAAAGAAAAAATGTCAAGAAGCTTAATGTGAAAATTGCAAAGATAAATCTTGGACGAATTAAACAAGTAATAGATAAATTTAAAGAATAATATTATGTTAACATTAGATGAAAAAATAGAATTAGCATATTGGATTATTGATCATAACAATAATGTTGCATTGACTGGATCATTATATGTATATCTTAAATGTAAAGAATTAAATATTCCTTATCCTTTAGATAGGGAACCACAAGACATAGATATATTAGTTAATTATGATAAAGTTAAAGATGATGAAGAATTTCCTGTATGTTTTTGTTTACCTCCTTTTATAGAAGAAGTTGAAATGAATAAACTAGATTTTGATTATCCAATTATAGGAAGGTTTACATATAGGGGAACTAAAATAGAATTTCTTTATTCAGATAATTTTAGAAGTAAGTTTACTGAAACTAAGGAATTTGTTTTAAATAGAAATCGTGGTTATAGAGATATAAAATATTGGGATTTTGGACTTATGTTTGATCTTATTGGTGCAAAACAATATTTTATGAAAATTGATTCAAATCCTGAATATTTAAATAAGACCCGTAATGATATTGATAAACTATTCAATATGATTAATGAATCTAATTATGACTGGGAATCTGAATATATAGAAATACTTAAATATTATATTATAAATAATAAATCACTAAAAACATATAAAGATTATGGGCGTATTTGTATAGAAGGATGGATTTGGGATAATATAGTTAAGGGAGATTCTGAATTAATAAAATGGTTTTCTTTAGTATCATCGATAGATGTTGATTTTATTAAAAACAATAAGGATAAGTTTACACAATTTAATGTAAACTATTTACATTGTCTTAATTTTTTAGATGATCATAATACCTCAATTATTAAAGATATTGTAAAAAACAGAAAAACCGAGTTATTATGAAACATCCTATTCAAGTAACATTTTTTGATATAACAACATCTTCAATGAGGTCATTAGATACATTTGATAACATTGTAGGTACAGGAAAAAATTGTAAATATAATTTTATTCCAATTCCTCATAAAGGCGATATTGTTAATTTCGCAAAAGATGGTGAATTTGATAAACCATCACAAAACTATAAAGTTATTGAAATAAATTATTCATATAAACATTTATTTGATCCTAATTATATTTTTACATATGTTAAAGTATTTGTAAAGAGATTATGAAATATCCAAGAACATATCATTTACCATATTCACCAGGAGCAACTAAGGATGATAAGAAACTTCAGGATGATTGGTTTAAAAACTATATAGGGGAAGAGATTGTTATAACAGCTAAACTTGATGGTGAAAATATTCATATGAATCAAAAAGGATGTTATGCAAGATCTAATGGTAATGTAACTACTTCTCCATGGTCACGAAATATATGGGACCCTCAAGAAGGTCTTTATTGGAAAATTAAACAGTTTATTGGAGAAGATGAAACTATTTATGGGGAAAATCTTTATGGTGAACATTCAATTCATTATAATAAGTTAACTGATTATTTTCATTTATTTGCAGTAAATGATGGAGTTAATTGGTATTCTTGGGATGATGTCAAAATGATGGCAGATATTATGAATATTCCTACAGTACCAGAATTATGGAGAGGAAGAATTTATAATGAAAATGAATTACATAAATTAGTTGAAAAATATGTGCATGAATCTGAATGGTATGGAGATACACGTGAAGGTGTAGTCATAAGAAGAACAGATTCATTTAAAATAGAAGATTTCTCTAAATATGTTTGTAAATGGGTTCGAAAGGATCATGTACAAACAGATGAACATTGGACAAAGAATTGGAAAAAGGCAGAATTAATAAATAATATATAAAATTAAATATATGAGAGTTACATTTGAAAATTATAAAGATATTATACCTAAAAATAATCATGGTTTGATTGAAAGTTTATTAGTAGATCTCTTTGAATTGAATACTGAGCTTGAGACTATTCAAGAACCATATAGAAAGTTATATATTGATTATATAACAGAACATACAGAATATTCTCCTGAACGAACAGATCCATGTCCAGATTATTATGGAATGTATAAATTAGTATTTGAAAAAAATCCTTATGAAAGTATAGGTACTGAAATGACTATTGAAGAATTAGATAATGCATTATGTGTATTGATTAATTTTGTTGAATTTAAGTTGTAATAAATCTATTTTTATATAAACAAATTTAGTGTATAAAAATGAGAAATATAACATATACTGAAGCATTAAATATTGCAAGAAAAAAAGGTTTAGAATATGAAATTGCAAGAGCAATTAATGAACAAGGATTAAGTCCATGGGAAGCATTATATGAATGGGATTTAGTATCATATGAAGCTTATGATGTAAATGATTATTCATCAGGTGCTGCTCAATATAATGAAGCTGATTTTGTTAATGTTTATAATTAATTATGAATTATGAAAATAAATACTACTTGGTCACAACAAGATTGGAATAATGCACTTAAAAAGGTTTGGAAATTATCCAGAGATTTTGAAGAGATATTAAATTTTGGTTTAGAAAATAATTTTATAACTTCTTCAGATATTATTCATGCATCAGATATGTATAAAGATCCAAATAAAGAATATGATGATGAAGAATTAAAAGAAATTCTTGATAATAGTAATATTTATGATATTATGAAGATTCTTCAAGAAAAATATTCTTTAAATGAAATTCTTGATGAATTATCTTCTGATGAAATATTAGATAATATAGATGCACGTGATAGATTAGATTCATTGGAGAATACTTGGGAATTGGAACAACATGATGAAGAAACTAAAGAAATTATATATAAAGAATATATTGATGAATGGATAGATCAATGTGAAATTACTGAAAGAACTTCAATAAATAATTTATCAAATATCAATGGAGATGAATTACATAAATTTATATGTGATGTTATTGGTTGTGGATATTATGACCAAAATGAATTCGATAAATGTTTAAAGAAATTTAAAGATAAATTAAATAAAAACTCTTATGGTGTTAAATATTAAAAAATATATCATAATTTTATTTTTTGTATTTATATTAACATTGTATTCATGTAATATTGATAATAAAAATAATACAATAAATATTTCAAAAGATTCTATATTAACTGGAAAATATAAAACAGAATATATCATACATTATAATTCAAATTGGAATGTAAAGTGTGAAATTTATTCAGATAAAGAAGTTTATACATGTTCATTTCAAGGAACAAATTTTTTATTAGAAAAAGATAATTCTGAAGAAATATTATCTACAACAGCACCAATTCAAATCATTAAATCCGAAATAATAAAATGAAAGAAGAAAAAATTACAAAAAGAATTAAAGAACTTCAAAGTGATACAAAGTATACTTTTAAGTTAACTAATGAGATTATTAATTTGGTTTATAGAACTGCAGTAGAAGATTTATCAAAAGATATTAAAGAATCTAATAAAGTAAAAGATGAAGATGTTATAATTACATCATCAAAAGATCTTAATAAAAAATTTGGTTCAAAGGAAGTAACATATACAAAAGAACAATTAAAAGCTGAAATTCAAAATAATATACAAAAAACAAAACGTGATATATATTTAGAATTATTGAAAAAAATTGAATCTGAAACTGATTTAATGAATATTTATATCTTTATAAAAGAAAAATGTAAAGAGTATGGAGAACCAGGAATTAGGAATGAATACAATAATCAACGACGTTTAAGAGAAAATCCATGGATGTGATTTGATTCCGTTTGAATATACATACATATTGCGATAAATACGCATCAACCGAATAAAAAAGATTTAATGAATTTTATGGGAAATATATTTCCGGAGAAAAAGAAAATAAGGAAGGAACGAACTAAAGAACAAAATTTATTATTTATACGACCTTATTGTTGGTATGATGATGGGACAAAATGGAAAGAATGCAATATGCCATGGGCAGATAAATGTAATGGTAATATTCATTGGTGTTCTCATTTGAAATATAAATGGCTTGCATCATTACCAGAAAATAAACGTAATGAATATGTTAAACGTACTACATTAAAATATTTAAAGTAATGAAAACAAGACTATTAAAACAACTTCGTAAAGAATCTTGGAACAAATATGAAGTAAGAAAAAGTGATGCAATAAATTGTCAAGATAAACCTTGGCATATATATACAAGTCATAATACATGTTTAGCATATCATGAATATAAAACACGAGAAGAAGCAATAGAAGCAGTAAAATTACTTTGGCATGATGTAGCAGAAAAATATTTATGGGATCATCGAGACCAAAGAAAACGAAATAAATATCCTTGGTAATTATGAAAGTTTGGTTGAATGATTTAAAAGAAGGTGATATATTTTATTTTATTATAAGACATAATATATATAAATGTGAGCATCTCGGAGATGCTCATAATATAAATTATAAAATGCCACGTATAAAATATAAAATACTTGAAAATAATAATTTAGATTATTTAGGAGAACGTGAAACATTTGTAAATCAGTATGTATATGATGATTATACATCTGCTGTTGAAGGAATTATAGAAATTATAAAAGAAGATATTTCATATGCTAATAATTCTATAGATAAATTTAGAAATGAAATTAATTATTATGAATTACAATTAAAAAATCTAAAAGAATTATTAGATAAATATAATAAAATATATAAAAATACAAATTAAATTCAATGGTTAATAAAGAAACTATGACTGCAGATATTTCAAAAATGTTTGAAGATTATGATAAAAATACAATAACTACAGATCAGGATGCAATATATAAGCAATAATGATGAATGGGTAGATTATCCTTATATTGGAATTGGTGAAAAACCTTATTCTAAAAATAAAAAGAAATTAACTGAAGAACAATTAGAACGTATTCTAGGAGGTTAATATATGAATTTAAAAGATTATGATATATTTGTAGATTTTGGTAACGGTGATAAATTCTATTTAAAAGATTTTATCATTAATGAAGAAAATAAAAAAATAATATTTAAAGGATGTAAAGGTCAAATGACATGGGTTAAGATTGATGCTTTATATCCAGTAAAATAATTATATTAATTTAGACAAAATGAAGGACATACTAGTATGTCCTTCATGAATATGAAATGTAATGTAATAACTAAATAAATAATTAATAAGTAAGCATAGCAATAACATAGTAGTTATTGCCCTTAGTGTAGTTGTGGATATCGCCATTATCAGTATCAACAACATATGCGTGCCATGTACTACTTTCTGTCGAGCTCCAATGTCGGTTATTAGCTAACGAATTAACACAATCAGTTGAATATATTGCAGAAATTTGTGTTAACTTAGTATTAATATCGTCACGTAAAGCAACTATCATACTCATTTCACCACCCGCACCAAGATACCAATCACCTGCATTTGTTCCTACAGTATGATAGCGAGCACAACAACAAGCAGCAGGAGTATAACCTACATTTGAATTATTTGTTATTGATGTATCTGTCATCCATGTTGACTGTGATGTTGCAGTAGCAAGAATCTTATCTGTTTTGTTTTTACCATCTATATCTGTTACTATATATTGATTTACTGTACCTAATGCAGATATATTCCATTCATTATTTGCATCGAATACAGAAGGAATTAAACTAGATGTTTGTGTTTGCTATGGTGTAGTTAAATAACCAGAACCATATATATCCCATTGATATACTTTTCCTATGTTATCAATTGTAGACATATCAGTTCCATTATTACCCCAACCCATACCTTGTGCTGTTAATGATCCCGTTTCTGGTGTTGTATAATTCATATATTTAAGTGACATAAAACGAGCAGGTTCATTCTCGCCAAAGAATCCAGTTCCTGCGACACAAAGTCCAATTGGAGTATAACCCAAGCTTGGATCTAATATAGTTGAGTCAACCTTCTTGTTTCCTGCAGCATTAGCATAAAGTATATCTAATATATTATATGATGGTGGTGCAATATATGTATTATAGTGTACTTCATTTTGCTGCTTACAAAATGATACAACATCTTTACCCTCTGTTTCCATAAAAATAGAACTAACTAAATATGCTTCATATAAAGAATGTTTAGAAAAGCGTTTAAGATATTTCATAATATTAATATTTCATAATATATATTTATTTAAAAATAAAACTTAAAAGTTCTATATTAAGAATAATATTTGACTTATTATGTATATATGAATATTAGCAAAAAAATAATTGAAATTAATGTTAAAGAATGGGTATCAAATAAAATAGATACTGAATTTGAATTCAGAGAATATCAATTAGAAGCAATTGTAGATATAATTTATAATATTGTTAATAACGAAAATAAGAATATTGTTATTGAAGCACCTACAGGTTCAGGTAAATCTTTAATAAATATTATTTCTGCTGGTGTGTTATATGAATATTTTGGGTTAACATCATATATATTAGTTTCTGATTTATTTTTATGGGAGCAATATGATAAATTTATTCAGAATCATAAAAAGATGAATTTTGCTTCGATAAAAGGTCAAACAGGTAATTATACATGTTTATTAAATAAAGAAGATATTAGAAATGCTGATTGTAGAATGTCAGGTATTTCTTGGGCATCTATGTTTAAACCTGAAAATGTAAAAAAATTTGGATATGATTGTGCATATCGTTGCGAATATCTTAAAGCACGTAAAAAAGCAGTTAATTCAAACGTATGTTTAATGACATATCAGTTGTTTTTGTTTACTATGAATAATGCTTCGTTTAATGAAGACATAAATGGCAATCAAATATTTAAAAATCACGATATAATATTTTGTGATGAATGCCATAATATACCTGGAATTGTTCAAAACCAATATTCTCCATGTATAAAAGAAACTGATTTTGAAAAAATATATGATTTATATGATTATGCTTTCAATAGTCAATTAGATTTATTTGATGATACTTCAAAATATCAGATAGTAACTAAATTCAATAAAGAAACATTAAAGAATACTTTTGAACAAATTTGGAATGTATTTAAAGATCCTAATGTTTCTAAAAATGATGATTTATTAAATATGAAAAAATATGAAAGTATCATCATTAACTTTTTAGATGTATGTACAAGTATTGAACAGAACATATCATATAGAAAAAAAACACATCAAGCGATATCTAATGATGATATAAAGTTATTTAAGACATGTACATGGTTTCATAATTATATGTGTTTTTGGAGTGATTTCAATACTGCTATAAATGATGCTGGACCAGAGTATTTAATTAAAGATGTATCTATTATAAATGCAGATCAATCAACAAGTGTTTCTTTTAGATGTACAAAAGAAGACTTTATGGTTTATAGATATTTATTGACACGAGCAAAATATAAAGTGATGGTATCTGCTACAGTTGGTGGTAAAGAAGCATACAGTGAAAATATGGGATTTAGATACACAGAAGATAAAGATTCATTATTTCATGTAATACCATCAACATTTGATTTTACAAAATCTCCTATTCATTTTTTCAATAAATTCAAGATGTCTTTCAGAGAAAAGGAAACATCATTTAATTATTTAAAGACGGTTATATATTCTATTTGTAAAACAAAGTTTAATGATAAAAAAGGAATAATACAAACAGGCTCTTATGTATTTGCAAAACGATTATATGATGAAGCACCATTAGAAGTACAACAACGAATGCTACTTTATAATGGTTCTAAAGAAAAAACTACTTGTATTAAAATACATGAATTTTCTGAAAATACAATATTAGTTGGTCCAACGCTTAATGAAGGTATTGATTTACCTGGTGATGAATGTAGATTTATCATAATACTTAAAGTTCCATATCCTAATTTAACAGATACACTTGTTAAAGAAAAACTGAAGTTATTTCCGCATTGGTATAATTCTACGGCATCAAATGAAATCATACAAGGAATTGGACGTGGTGTTAGATTTAATGGAGATTGGTGTGTTTCATATATACTTGATGCATGTTTTTGGAAATTATATTTAGATACACAAGACCAGTATTCAGACGAATTTAAAAATAGATTGAATATAATATGACATTGATAATAATTAAAATTGTATTATTTATATTATTAATAAGAATAATTTTCTTGACGATTGGACATTTAGTTATTGTATTTTATAAAGATGCGACAAAAATGGCTGTTAAAGAAATAATAAAAGATCCTGAAGATTTTGTAAGATCTGAACATATATGTAAGTTTATGTATAATATGATTTGGTTCTATTTGTTTATCAAAATTCTTATAGGAGTATTTTCTAATCAAATAACAATTAATTAACTATGAATGAAAGTAAGACAATATTTTTTATATTAGATTCTTTTGAATTATATGATTTTAAAAAATTATATAATAATTTAGATTATGTATGTTGTTATTCTTATATTGATACTGAATATGCAATTGATAATAAAATACTAAATATCGTAACATATGATATTGGACATCTATCATTTGATTTAGAAACATTAGGATATAAAATATTTATTGGGTATAATGGTAAATATAAACATTTTACAGTTGGAATGTCTACTACAAATGGTAAAGAACTTAGATTTGGGCATAATCTCAGAAAACTTTTGATTGCAGGAGCTTTAGATAATGATTTAGGAATTGAACGAAAAAAATTTTATTATGATATGAATAAATCAACATCAGAATTATTAGCAGAACAATTAACAAAAGAAAAATTAGAAGATATATCATCTCTTCCCGAATATTACAAAGGCAAACATCAATATGATCCAACACCAGAAGATTTTGAAATTATCAAAAAACTATTAAAAGGATTTAAAGAAAATGATGGATGTTCATATTATACTAATGATTTTGGACAAATATTTGTAAAAACAAACTCTGCGTCATGGAAAGCATTAGCTGGTAGAGAATGGTTAATAGATAAAGATAAAATGACTTGTAAATTAATAGCAATGAATTAATTATGTGGATTAAAGAATTAATTAAACAATTATTTTGTAAACATGAATATTATTTTGTTCGTAATATTTATGGAGACGAAATAAATTTGCATGGAGGATATCGTTCCGAATGGAAATGTAAGAAATGTGGTAAAATTGAATATCGAAAGTATTTACAAACAACTACAATACTTGATAAACTCGAAAAATTGTATGATGAATATTATAAAAACAAATATGCTGAATGGTGTTCATTAAGATCTGAAACATTAAATCATATGCTTGAAGTAATGATAGATAATGCAAAGAATGGATTATGTTATGCAGACTTTGTTTTATTCTGTGAAGAAAAACATAATGATAAAAATTATTATGAAAAATGGTTTGATGAAAACAAACTTAAATATGAAAGCAAACTTTTAGGTAATGAAAAATGTGATGAATGTAATAAGTATGAATTTCACATTCGTTGGAGATAAAATTAAAATATTATGAATAAAACAAATTATCATTTAACACAAGGTATTAGAATATATTCTATTGATTATTTAATTAATAATGAATTAACTGAAACAGATTTAGCACATCTTTTTGATACACCAAGTCTGAAATATTCAATTATTATTGGTATGTTTAGATTTATTAATAGTAAAAAACGTAATAGTGATATTGTTAAACTAATTACAAAAAATAATAAATGGATATTCAATAATGAATGGACTGAAGACCAATTCTTAACATTTGAAAATCAATTAGTACAATTATATAAAAATATTTATTACTATGGAGATAGAAAAGCTTTATCTATGGCTCAAAACTTCATGATTATGTATGGGTTTAAAGTAAAAAATAATAACATTAATTTAGATAAATAATATGTAAAATATTTTTTATGATAAAACATATTAAAATTCATTCATAGATAGCATTTATTCATCTTCTAAGCTTATAAAAATAGTTTTTAATATAATTTATAATATCACAAAAATAAACGTTTTTCATAAGCTTAGAAGATGAATTTTTTAATTAAATATTTTGTAATAAAAAAATAAATTTTACTATATTTAAATATTATATCCACAAAAATATAAATATATATAACGTGGAAATTTTTATAGGAATTGATCCTTCATTAAATAGTACTGGATTATGTTTACAATTTTATGAAGACAATAAGTTTGTTAAAGATATGTATTATATTGTGAAACCTAATAAATTAACTAAAAAAGAATTGGCAGCACAAGATAATATAATTAATTTTGATTATGCTTTATATGAAAAGATAGATCTTGATATGTATAAAGATAATAATTTATTTTCTGAATATTGGAAAACTATTAATATGATACGAATAGTTAAGACTATTAAAGAATGTATTAAAGATAATATTCAAGGAAGAAAAAATTATAAATTATATATAGTACAAGAAGGAATTAGTTATGGATCATCAATAAGAACAAAATCAGTATTTGATTTAGCAGGATTAAATTATATGATTCGTAATGAATTCATTGAAAAAGAAAATGTAGTATTATTTATTGCGCCTCCTACACATATAAAGAAATTTGCTACAGGTATAGGTAATTGTAAAAAAGAACAAGTTATAGAATTATTTAAGACAACACATAATGAGTTAACAGAAAAACTACCTAAAGTTGATGATATTGCTGATGCATATTATATGAGTCAATATGCGAGACATTTATATTTAGAAAACAACAAAGAGGATAACGATTAAGTTATCCTCTTATTTATTTATTTCAAATATATTATTTCTTATTTTCTTCTAACATTCTTAAATCTTTTGCAACTTTATTGAGTAACATAAGTTTTACTGGATCATTTTTACATTGTTCTGCAAGCATAGCTATCTTTTTCTTACGAATTGAATATTGTGCTTCTTTATTTGCTTCAAGTTGTTCTTTAATTTGTTGTGCTTCTGGATCTAATTTCTTACAATCTTCATTAATTCTATCTTCAAACATTGATTTAAGATCTATACCTGAAACTTTAATAACATCATTCAATGCTTCTGCCATATAATCATAGTTCTTTGTGAATGAACCAGAATGAACAGAATTAAATACTGTCAAATTAACATTATCTTTTCCTTCAATAATTGCACATGTTGTACCATTCATTGAAGAAAGAATCTTACAATTATCTATTAAAACTATATTTTCAATATTTTCAAATACTGTTGCAATTGCAGAAGAAACCTTCATTAATTGCATCTTTTCATTCATTGGTAATACTTTTGATAAATTGTTGCAATATTCAACAAATGCAATGTGATCTTCAAATTTTTCAGAAATGTTAGGAGCAGTGAATTCTAAAACATTTTCATTGATTTCAAAACGATATGTTCCACGTGCACCCTTATATTCATAATAAATATTTTCACCGTTACGTCCGAAATTTTCTAACAATGTATTTACTTTATTAAATGTTTCATCTTCACATTCTTTAACCAATTCTACTTTACTTTCACCAATCTTAAATACTGAACCATAAGCTTTAAAGAATGATTCCTTAGCTTCATTAGTAAATACATAACTAATTGGATTAACTACAGTATAATTAGGAGTTTGAGCTTCTGTAATTTGAGTCTTGTAAACTTCTTTGCAGATAGCACGGAATTCAGGAATGTACTGAATATTCTTTAAAGAACCTGCCTTAATGTAACTAATTACTTCAGCTTCATTCATTTCAAGAAGTTTTTCAACTTGTTGAACACCAAGTTTATTGATGTAATTGTAAGTTGAATTATTTGCAGAGATACTTTCACATGCAGACGCAAGTTTCCAAGATATGTTATTTTCTTTAATAAACTTATTTACAGATTCTAAAATATTGGTTAAACCTGTATCAAAACCGTACTTAGATGCTTCTGCAACAAAGCCATTAACTAGTGAACAAGATATAGGATTATTATAACAAAATCCTTTATATCTACTAAGCATTTCCTTACCTGCCTCTGTTATAGCCTCTGTCTTTGTAATAAGTTCGGCAAAGTTAAGGTTTGTCAATAATTTTTCGCTCATACTTATATATTTGTTATATTTATAGATTTCTTTAATATAATTAAAAATAATTATTTCTAATATATATAAAAATAAAATAAAATAAAAAATTATATACAATTTCTTATATTTTTTAAATTATCTTATTTAAATTCGTTTGGATCATCATAACCTAATTGAGATTCTGCTCTCTTCTTAAGTTCATCTTCATGTCCAAAATAGTTTTTTGCTAAAATTGGATAACAGTCATAATATTTAACATCATAATCATAATGGAAATCCATTCTAAACATATTTACTTGTTGGTCAGTATTCTTTCCACGTTTTCCTTTAAAGTCAAATACTTCAAATGTATCAGGATTCCATCTATCATATATAATCAAATCACGTTCTTCTACATCATCAGGATCAATATCTTCTCCTTTACGTCCTTGAATATAATTATCTGATTCTTTATATGCTTTATATTGTTTTTCAATTTCAGTTAAATCAAATTGCTTAATCCAATCTAAATTGATTTTTTGTTTTTCTAACTTATCATGATTACTTAAAAAGAAACCTCTAAATCCTTTTTCTGTTGATAAACCATATTTCTTATAAATTTGATATATCATTGATTTAGGCCAAGTTGATTTAGTTATAAATTTCTTAAATGTTGTACGTAATTCTGTTTGATTATCTAATGAAATTTTTTGGCCTTTCATATCTTCACAGAATCTTTTAATATTCATTAATACTTCAGATGCTTCAGAATCTTTAATATTAAAAACATTATTTAATGTAAGTCCTTCATTAAGTTGAAATGATTCTTTTATAAATTCTAAAATTGATTTCATATAATTTAGTATAATTTTATAAATAAAATATTAATCTTTTTCTATCAAATTCCATATTATATCAAAATCTTCTTTATTAAATATAGGGTAAAAAAATCTATTGATAAATATTCCTAATACATAAGATGAATTAGAATTATTTTTCTTAATATAATCATTAAGGTATCCATCATATGTATTTACTTCATTTCCTTCAGAATTAATAGACTTCATAAATTTTGTTCTATACCAAGATAAATTTCCATTATCACTGATTAAGAACATTGGTTTTCTTGACCAATCATGTTTTTTATTATCCCACCCTTTAACACGTTTAATTATTGATCCCCAAATAGAATTATCATCTGTACTTAATGCATTTAATATTTGAGTATCTATTTTATTATCTGATTTGTCTTCTTTAATTAATTCAGTTAAATTCTTCATATTTATTATTTATTATAATTTCCATCCCATATACCCACAGATGACTCCCATGACTAATTTAGATGATAATAAACTACCGAATGAACCTTTAGGATCACAACCTAAAGCTTTACATATAGCAGCACCTAATTTAGGACCCAAAGTAGAACCAAATGCTAATCCACCTAAAGCTCCTAATATTCCTTCATCTATAGGTAAATTGTTTTCTTTTGCTTCTTGTAATTTTTGAATTATACTATCATATGATAATACTTCATTAATTTGAGATTTATCTTTAACAATTTCTTCTATTGATTTCATAAACAAATGTTTAAATTTATATTTAAAAATAAAACAAATAATTAATTTAGAAAAATAAATAAATTAAGGTATTGGTTGAATTCTACTTGAAACATTTGACCATTGTGACTTATATGTATTAACAGCAGATGAAGGTACATATATAATATATGAAGCTTGATTAAATTGAGAAGTTCCTGAACGTGTTGGTGGTATTAATGAATTGAATGTTATTGATGTTAATGATGTACAGCCAGCAAAACACCCATCACCAAGAGATGTAACTGATTCAGGAATATCTAAGTTTCCTGTTAAACTACTACAATTATAAAAACACCATGATCCTATAGATGTTAATTCTGAGTTTAAAGTTCCAATAGATGTTAATGATGTACATCCATAAAATGCAACATTACCTATTGATTCACATGAAGATACATCAATAGAAGTTATACTAGAACATCCATAAAATGCGCCTGAACCTATTGATGTACATGAAGATAAATTTATTGTACCTTGATATGTTAATAAATTACATCCAAAAAATGCTCTTTGATTTATTTGAACTATATTTTCCCATGTAATATTTATTGTTGTTAATTTACTACATCCTTCGAAAATGTTGTCAGGTATAGTTGTTATTGGAGGTAATGAAATAGATTGTAAATTTTTACAATTAAAAAATACATTTCTACCTATTGATGTCAAATTAGAACTAAGTGTACCTATTGATGTTAATGATGTACATCCATAAAATGCAGAATTTCCAATTGATGTACATGAAGATATATTGATAGAAGTTATACTAGAACATCCACTAAATGCACCTTCTCCTATTGATGTACATGTAGATAAATTTATTGTATCTTGATATGTTAATAAACTACATCCAAAAAATGATCTTTTATTTATTTGAACTATATTTTCCCATGTAATATTTGCTGTTGTTAATTTACTACATCCTTCGAAAATGCTTTCAGGTATAGTTGTTATTGCAGGCAATGAAGCCGATTGTAAATTTGTACAATTAAAAAATACATTTTTACCGGGATATGCACTTGTAAATGAAGATAAATTAGGTAAGTTAATTGATTGCAAACTAGTACATTTGTTAAATGCATAATTTCCAATATTAACTACATTAGGAATAATTGCACTACTTAAATTAGTACATCCATAAAATGCACCACCACCTATTGAGGTTAATTTTGGAAAATTAATTGATGTTAATGATGTACAACCACTACATGCGTTACTATTACTTATAGTTTCTAAATTTGGAAAATCTAATTCTTCTAATGATGAGCATTTAAATAAATATTCATGAGATATTGTTTTAATATTAATTCCATTTGTTATATGTTTTAAATTTGTACAATTATAAAAAGAACATAATGTTTCTTGTATTTCAGGTAATTTAACAGATGTAAGATTTGTATTATTATTAAAACCTAATGCTTCTTTTCTATCATTATTAATTACTGTTATATTTGAAAAATCAAAATCTCCAATTAAATTACAACCAGTAAACACACCACCACCACAACGTGTAATGTTTTGATAATTTTTTAATATTGTTAAATTTGTACATCCTGAGAAATTTCCCCTATCATCAAGATCAGTAATATTTATTAAATCAATATCAGTTAAATTAGTACATTGTTTAAAACATTCAGATGGTAATGTATGTATATTAATAAAATATTTAAATTCATCAAAGCTACCAATAGATTTTCCATAAAATCTTTTATGTACTGTTACTGTAGCTGATCTAGCATTAGTAATTGTAAGTCCATTATCTCCATTACCAAACATTTCAACACAAACGGCTTCTGTATTAGGATCTGCAAATCTTATATATGGATCATTAGTTGAAATAATGTATAAATCTTCAAACTTTTGTGTTAAAAAGTTTATTGCATCAATATAACCATGTGTTATTTCTACACGACCACATAAATATTGTTCAACATTATCATCTAAACCTTTACATAACTGATATAAGAATTCAATTATGTTTTCATTAATTGGTTTTGTAATTTCATTATTTTGTGATATACTTAATTTAATCATTATGATATAAAAAATATTTATATAAAATATATGTCAATATCTTTAGCTATTATAGAATTTTTCTTACCATTAATAATATCTGATTTATCAGGATAAATTTTAAATCCTCCATGTAATATTGGTACTTCCATTTTTGAATCTACTTGAATATTTCCAACTGAATCTAATCCAGGTAATATTGAATTTTCATAAATATGTTTTACAGGAATATAATGATATGTACCATTATGTGATTGTATTTCATATTTAATATAATAATTATCATAAAAAGCTTTTTCTGCAGTTTCTGATATTATATCCATGTCTAATGATAATATGTTTTCACAGTTATCAATACATAAACTTATAAGTTCAGATTTTGCAATAAATTGTGTTGAATCTTTAAGATTAATAAAATATTCACATAATGTTTTTCTTATGGAAGATTTAATTGTATCTTTATTATATACATTATCTGCTTTAACATAACACATTATTGCATATTTTCTAATTATAGGGTCTTTAAATGATATTGATATACCCGCAAAAGATTTCTTTGAATTTTCTAATGTATTACAAATCATTTCTTTTTGTTCAGATGACAATATGAATTCTGAATCTTTTATATTAAAATAGTCTTCAATATCTTTTATTTGATTCTTTGTATTTGTTAAACAAACAACATTCATTACCATACTATTAGATTCTGTCCAACAACTAACATAACCAATAAATGAAAAGCGTTTAAAGAATAATCTAAAATTATCTTCAGATGCTAATACTAATGAACGTGAATTTGTACCTATCATATTTCTAATAAATTCAATACTATCTGATTCTTTTCCTCCAGATATACAAGTTAATACTGATAATGTCATATAATCATTTATATTGACAGAATTACCTAATGCATCAGACCCATATTCTCTAAATGTAAAATCATAAATATCTGTAGATGATATATTTCCATTTTCTCCAGAATGTTTTAGATATTCTATATTAACAGTATCGCCTTCTTGTAATATTGTTCCATATGTTTCATTTCCAAATATTACATCAAATGCATTATCATATCCAATACTGATAAAATATTCATGACCATTTTCTGTCATATCATATAAATTTCCAACTTCTGTCCATTCTTCTCCATTAACTTTAACTGTTATATATTGTCTATCAAATAATTGCAAAGTTGAACAGTGTACAGCTTCTAATGCAGTTCCTTGTGCTGCATATGTAAATTGTTCAAACACACCTTGAACAATTTTGAATTCATGAGTCATTAATGGTTTTGAAACATCAAATGAATATACATTTGTAGGTAATACTATTGAATATACAAAACCAGAATTTCTATTCATAACAGTAGTATGATTATTAATATATACTTTTGTGGTTTTTGAATCTAAACCATTATTTATTTGAAGTTTACCTAATAATATTCCTGATGCTGCAGATCCATAATAAGCTTCAAATCCAGATATTTTCGCTAATGAATATACAGATTGTTTACGAGATGCTTTAAATATATTTTGTTCAGTTAATGCATCTTCTATATAAAACATTATGTTTTCCATAATGCCTTTCATACCATTAAATATTATTCCAAATATTTGAGTATTTGAATATTGTAAACCTAAACTATTAAAAGCTTTAGATAAATAACTATTAATAGTACTATCAAAATTTTCAAAATTAGTTTCTATTGTCTTAAATAATTTCATATTATAAATAATTAACGGAATTCATAATTTCTTTCTATAGAATTATTCTCGTTATCATCATATATTTTTATCTTAACCTGATATATAAATCTATATTCACCTTTTACTACATCTACATCTATATCTACATTAAGTTCATTTAAATAAACTGTATCTACAATTTTACTTTGTATATATTTCTTTAATGCGTCTGTTGATGGAGATATTTGCCATGAAAACTGTTCAAAATCACATCCAAATTGTGGATATCCAATTAGTTCAGTTAATTCTGTATTAAATAATATATCTAATTCTTGTACTGCTTCATCTAATTTATTTCTTATGAATACTCTGCCATCTAATGCTAAATCTATCATAATATAAATACATTATTTTATAAAAAAATTAATAAATAACCCAGTTACCAGATGATATATATTCATCATCTTGATTAGTTATATTATAATATCCCGATTCTTCATTTAATAAAGAAGCATTGATATTAAATATAACATAAATATCGTTTCTTCCAACTTCAATATATTCTGTATTATCTATTATTAATTTGAATATTTCTACTTTTGTCATATAGTTAGAAAGATTAACTCCAATATTTTGAGATAATCCTCTTCTTAATTTAATATTCTGTAAATCTTTAACATTATAGAATATTGGTTTATATATAACTTTTTGAGATGTATTAGATAATGAAATATTTGAATTATCTGTTTTCTTATTGATAATACATTTTACATTATTTATAAAATTAATATTATCTTCATTAAGTTTAATTGATTTCATATTATCATTATTTCCTATATTATAATTTATATTTGATAATGTTTTCAATCTATGAATATTATTATCATTAATTAAATATTTTTTCCATTCATTACTTATTATTACAACATTACTTACAAATTGAATGCCTAAGAATTTATCAAAAAATGTAACACGTCCTATTAGTTTTTCTGGAAACTGATTCCAATTATTGAATATTCCATTTAATGCAAATGAACAATCATCTAATTCTCCAATGTTAATATTTACATTCTTATCATATATTACATTTGTAAAGTTTTCATTTGTAGATATTTCAACTTTAAATCCTAAAAAATTAATAGGAGTCCCATATTCTTCTTCATATTCACTTTGTAATGATTCCTTCATTAAAGTTTTCCAAACTTTTAATATTTCTTCATCTGAAGAATATGCTGTATTTGTAATTGCAATAACTGATTTTTTTATATCATCATTTATTGAAGTCACATTATCGATATTCTTAATCTGTTCTTCAAAATTATAATTAGTAAATTTATTATAATTATCTTCATCAATATTATTAAAGTATATATATGCTTCTTTAAATGGTGAAGTAAATATATCATCTTTATACTTATTATAATAATATGATTTATTAGGATAATCAAAAAATGATATTATTGAAAGTATACCATTAGAAAACCCTAATACTGAACTTAAGCTAAATTTTGATTCATTTGTAAACGATGTTGTTACAGCAGGATAATTATCATCTATTATATAAAGTTTTAATTGTTCATCAATATAACTATATGGAAATATTGTTATATCTAAAGGATATGATAAATAATTATTATCAATAGATAAATTATTCTTTAAATAAAGTTTAACATATGTTTTATCATCATTACTTAAGTTATTATCGAAGTTCAATTTATTTTCAGAATTAACTTCTTCAATAATTCGATAAGGTTGTATTAATAAATTTATTGGGACTATCTGTTCACCATCATCTGTTTCTTCAGAATGTTCAATATCATTTGAAGAACTCAATATACTATTAATAAAATTTTCATTCTGAGTAGATACAATAATATCTAAATCTTCTTTATAAAATGTATTATACGTACCGTCTTCATTTATTTTAAAAAGATCTTCTATATTAGGAACATATAATTCAATAAATTCAGAATATGTTTCATTATCTATTTTAATTTCAGTTTCTGAATTTGTATTAAAATCATTTATATTCTTACATAAGTAATGAATATGAATTCCATTAATATAATTAGAAATATCTATAATAGCATCAATATTAGTTTTCGTAAATGGATGATATATTCTAATTTTATCACATTTTATTTTTTTTCTTATTAAATTTGAATTAATCTTTTCATATATTTCATAAATACTATCTCCATATTCATCTTCATAATATATTGATGAATTATTATCAAAATTAAAATCAGAATTAAAATTCAAATATGAAGTAGAATATGAATTAATTGCTGAATCAGTAACAGGAAAAACTAACTTATATCCTATTTCAGTTTTTGATTCCTTTAATTCTTGTATATATTCATCTAAATATTTTCTTTCAATAAAACATATATCTGAATCATTTACTACATTATTTACAATACTAAAATTTCTTATCATGACAAATTCAGATAAATATTCAGAATTTGTCATATCAATATTAGCATCATAATATTCTACTAAATATCTATGGCTACCTATATTTACTATATTTCTTTTCATACTTAACTTATATATATAAAAATAAATTATAGTTTTAAATATTCTTAATACTTATTGAATATAATAATTTAAATACTATATTAATTTTATAAAAATCAAATAATATTTAAATAAATGAGACCACGTATTAATTCATTCGGTAAGATAACAAGAAAAGAACTTGATAATTATCTTTTGGAGAATCAAGTATATGGATTTACTGTCAAGATAAAAGAAAATACTTTTGTTTATAGTTACAATATAATGTTTCGTAAAAATAAAGAAGCTCCTGAAATGTTATTTGTTGAAGTATCAAAAGCATCTAAACTTGTTCTTGGTGCTTGGACAAACAAAGGTAAGAAATTCAATAATGTAAATGATTTAAAAAATTATACTAAAAGATGATAGGTACTATTAAAAATGTTGAACATGTTCGACAAGAAGTCATAGATGGAATTTACAAAAAGATTAATAATGATCTCCCAATTAATCAAGAAGTTTATAAAAGATATTTTGACTTTATAGATAGTCAGATTGAACTTTGTATTAAAAATGGGTGGATTCAATTTTCATTACCTGGAGATGGACCTTGTGGTAGACTCCCAGGAATGATTGAGGCTTTACTTCTCCTTAAAGGATATGGAATTGAAAAGGGAGAAAAAGAAAATGAATATCTTATTAATATATTTAATAGAGACAATTATAAATTATGAGCAAAACATATAAGAAAGAATTTACAGGAAATCTTTTACATAATGGACATCGTAATCATCACAATACATTACTTCGAGAATTTCATGGACGAAGTTTAATGGGTGGTATATGGCTTGTTAAAGATACACATAATCTTACGAATGAAAGAGATTGTAAATCAGATAGAATGAAAGGAATAAGAAAAATTGCTGGAAAGAAACGTCGTTTGTATATGAAGAAATATGCAAATGAAATTATTTCAGAAGAAATTTGAATATTATATTAAAAATACTATATTATATTTGTAATTCAAACAATAAATAATATGAATAAGAATAGTAAAAATGTAAAGGTTTCTGTTGATAATCTTCGTGAGTATGCAACATCTCGTGGATTGAAGCTTGTGTTTCGTAACACTGCAACTAATGCTGGTGATTTTTGTTTCTTTATTTACAAGATGACTGGTGGTAGTTATCTGGTTGGTTATGATGGTAGTTGGAATGCTGCTCCAACAGAGAATATTAGTTTTGAGAAATGTTGGGAAGCTGCCCACGAATTTATTTCTAATTATGATAGATTTTAAATATGAGAAATAATAGAAAAATCATTCGTAATTGGAAGGTTATTAAGGATAATCTTACTTTTAATGTCGCATTTAATATATGGAAGACTCATAAAATTGATGATGCAGGTTATCCTATTATTGCAATGAGATTTGGTATCACACAGTTTATACAGACAGGTGTACATAGCATATCTGATATTAAACTATCACCACAGGAAGCTGTTTCAAATAAGTGGGAAATTGTTATTCCTGATGATGACGCTGAGGAAAAGACAAATAAACTTCGTCGACTGATGAAGGATAATAATTTTGGAGGTCTTCGGCATGATAAAATTGATAATATGTCAATTGAAGAAATGTGGATGAATATTATTGATGTAATCAGCAGACTTGATAAGAATAATTTGTATCGTATTTCAAAGCATATTATTGAAACTGGTTTATATAAGAAAGTATGAAAAAGATTTTAATTTTGTTTATTTGTGTATTTGCATTTGTTAGTTGTGATAAGGAGTCTGCAGCTCTTAATGAAATTCTAAAGAATGAACGAATTATACTTCAGACATCTATTGATAGTCTTAAGAAAGTAAAGGCAAATATAATTACATTTAATGATTCTCTGAATAAGATTAATCATTACATTATGACTAATCAGGAGTCACGTGAACGTAATGACAAGTTAATTTCAGAACGTAAGAAAATTGAATTTGATATTAATTATAATACAAATATTCGTAATGAACTTGCTCGTCAAAATGATGTTCTTAAGAAACAGATTGAAAAAAATCAATTTGCAATAGATGTTTCAAAATATATCTATGTTATTACTGTAAGAGTTCATCAGACAACATATACATTATCTATTTCAGAACATATCAAAAACAAGATGAACGATATTATATTCGATATCCCAGTAGATAAAGCGTATTACGATAAATGTTTAGTTGGACAAAAGATTACAGACCCAGGATTGAAATTGGGATCATTACTTCGAGATGGAGACTTTTCAAAACTTAAGATTACTATTACAGGAAAGAAAACTTTAAAGAGATAAATTTATTAAATGAATGGATTATCTTCTAATGCTTTAAGAATCTCTTCACATTTTTTACATTCATCCTTAAAGTTATAGACTTCAGATACATTTAATTCAAACCATTCGTTTTTTATATTTGATGATGCATGTCTACTGTGCATCATCTTTTCTATTTTATACGGATATGCAGTTTCATAATAAGAATGAATCCATATTTCATTAGGATTACCAGTTTGTAACTCAGAAATACGTTTTTCTATTTTACCTTTTGTCATTCCTATTTTGAATTTTTCTCCATCACATAATAAATATACATATCCATTCATATTTACTTTAAAAAAATTATATATTATTTAAAATTTAAATTAAATATACTATATTAATATATCAAAAATATAAATAAAAAATGACAAAAAGTAAATTTCTTGACATTATTTGTACAATGATTGAATGGGGAATGCTTGATGCTTCCCGTATTACTGATGAGGATTATGTTGTTGAAAGAGTTAAGACATATCTTGATGCTCGCGCATTGACTATTGAAACTATGAACATGGCAGGTATGCCAATTTAAATTATATATAAAATAAATTATGGGACTTGGAATATAAACAATGAGTAAATTTATTACATTCACTACACAAGATGAAAACGGTTGTTGGTATGCTAAACAAGCCGTTAAATTAAATGATATTAAAAAAGTTGCATGTGTTCCTGATAAATATTATAGAGAAGGATATGATCATTCTATGTTAATATTTAATGATGGTTCTGAATTAGATGTATTTGAAAAATTTGATGAAGTTATTAATATATTAAATAAATATGACATATAATAAATATTACGATCATCATTCAGATGAATACAATCCTCAAGGTTATTATAATGGAATGGATTATAATGATTATCTTTTTGAACAAGCATTAAATAATTTGGATTTATATGGAGAATAAGTTTACACATAAGGAAGTTGTTAATTTTATTAAATCATATCTTAAGGGATGTGGTATTATTGAATATGATGAATGCACTCGAGAATATGAAGATCCGATAATTCAAGGCATTACTCATAAAGGAATGTTTACACGAATTTATGGGCTTCCTGCTCCATATAAATTTGGACATATTAAAATTGATATTGTTGATGATTATGTTAGTCTTCGTCTTACAATGGATCAAGAAGAAGAACTTAATAAAAAAGATAAAGAACTTTATAAAACTGACATAATGAAGACATCTCAAGACATTTGGTTTATTGATGTTCCAAATAATCATAAACTTAATGAACGATGGGTACATCATAGAACAGGATATAATTATGGATTGCAATTTAATCAAGATAATTTTAATCAGTTTATGAAATTATTTGATATTGTATTTGCAACTGAATATAAGACAAATTATATTATTCAGTTAGCATCTAAACAATGGGAGCAAAATAGAAAATATAATGAATTTCTTGAATTAGTTGCTAATGCATGGCATATGAATGAAAATCTTTGGTCTTGTGTAAATAAATATTCAACCCAATGGTCAGAAATATCTCAAATTTGTCTAGTTAATAAATTTAATTTTAAATGATTATGAATTCAATAGATATATTTATTAATTTTTATATGATACCAATGGTTGTATCATTTATACTTATTGTTATTTATTCAATGTTATCATCATTTATTTTTGATTATGATTTATATGGCATAATAAAATCTGTTTGGGTTTATATAATATTCCCAATAACAAATATAATATTGATAATTATATTACTACTAAAATTAGTACCTCTTATAATTAGTTTTTTAGTTAATTCATTTTGTGATATTTGGAAAAGACTTTAATTTATGAATAGAGAAGAAATAAAAAAACAGTTAATTGATCTTCAAAAGGAGATGAAAGATTATGCAGAATATTTAGAAAAATATACATATAACCCATATGATAAAATTGAAAAATATTCTCATAAACTAAAAGATATTATTGAAAATTTTGATGAATAATTTATAAATATTATTTAGATTTTACTATATTATTTTATCAAATATATAAATTATGAAGTTTACAATTTATCAGATTAAAGAAATTGAGAATATTAACTCTAAATTTTTATTTAGACCTTGGAGAATTGTCAATAAAATATTTAGTTTTGATAATTATAATAATATTTATGAAAATGATTTGAATAACTGGGATGTTGATGAAACTGATGATATAAATATGTTGGAAATTATTTATAGTATATTTAATGGAAGACATCCTGAAGATTATACTGGACGTTCAATTTCAGTATCTGATATTGTTGAACTTAATAATAAGTTTTATTTCTGTGATTCATTTGGTTGGAAAGATATAACGAATTTTATTAAATAATATGAAAAAATATCCTAATGTTGGAAATAAACTATATTGGGAGGACCACAAAGGTAATATTCATGAAGATATTTGTTTAAAGATTGAGGGAGAAGATAATCCTGATTTAGAAACAATGTTTTTCACATATTTAACAGAAAATGGTGGAGGTTCTTTTATTGTTGAAAGTGATTTAATTAATTCAAATTCTAATAAAATAAAAACATTTTTAGAAAATAAACGTAAAGAAAAGATTAATAATGTTTTTAATTCACTGAAAGATGAAGACATTAAAAATGAATTGATCTTTAGATTAAAAGAACATTTTTTAGAAGATACTGCAATAAAGATTATTAATATTATAATAAATGAATAAGTCGCTTTATTTTATTGAATGTACTTGCATACGGGAATGTAAGTTTCCTAATATTGAATATCATATAGGAGATATTATTTATTTCAATCCAAGAGCTGCATCAAACGAAACATATGTTTATTATGATTATATCAACAAGTGTCATACAGATTGGTATAAAGAAAATCGTATAATATATGGGGGATTAATTTCAAATGGTCATCTTCCATTTACACGTCAAAAGAAATTTGCGAAGAAATGGCAAATTAAAAGCTACGCAGAATATTGGGCAAGATGGGTTGAAGAAATTGGTGATTTTAAGTGTAATATAAAAGAAATAAAAATTACTTATAAAGAGGAAGAAATATGAAAAAACAAAAGTCATCATTATGGGAACGACTAAAAATTTGTTGGTATGTATTAACTAAGAAATATTATGTTTATTTTGGTTTAGATAAAGAACCAATTATTTGGAATGAAGATAATACATATTTAACTCTTAAAAAGAAATCTGTTAAAGCATATTCGTACATAACATATGATTATAAATTTGATACAAAAAATGGTGAATCAAATTTGCATGATTTTATATGGGAATGCATTGGAAAAATTTCAAAAGAAGCTCAAGAAGGTAAATTTTAATTATTATTCTTCGTAAATATAATGATGATAAAAAATTGTATTAATTATGAAAGATTTTAGCAAAGAACCTATTAAAATTGGGCACGTTATTTTATGGCGTAAAGGTTGGTATCAACATAGTGGGCAGACTTGGGAATATGAAACTACTATGAAAGATATTCGTGAAATGCTTAAATATGATGGATATGAACCACAATTTCTTAATGATAAAGAAATTATTGATATTATATTCAGAGCTTATGATGAATATTTTAAATATGCATTTTTAAATGATGTTCCTGGTTGGTATGACCCATTGATGGGAGTTATACGTGGTACATATCATAATGTATATAGAGATAATTGCACTGATTTTAATATTATGCTTGAGATTCTAGCTAAGTTTGCTTGGACAGAAACAAAATATTTGAAATTACCAATTCCCCATTATGATAAAAATACATATAAAATAGGTTGTTGGAAATCTGGAATGACATATACATGGATGAATAAACACGCAAAAGAATTTTTTGAGAAACATGGATAAACTTAAATATGAAGATATATTAAAAGATAAATCAAATTTAATATTTATAATTGATATAATGATTGATGTTTATAAATTATATAAGCATCATACACAGGTTTTAGAATGTGAACAATGGTTATTAATGTTAGAAAAACGTCCTATTCAAATTGAATATACACGTGATGCATTAATTGTATTAAAAAATATTATGAATGATGCTGTAAATTATCTTCTTGCTGTCGAAAATAGATGGGATGATGGAGAATTAGCAATGAATCTCATGAATAAAATTATTGGACTATTTAATAAAGATAAAAATTAAAATATTAATTGTATATTAAAATAATCAAAAATTAATGAAAATGAAAAATATAATTTACAAAGGCATTATTATTGCTTTATTTATAGTATTTGGTTTTATTTTAGGTATAACTACACAAAGTATTAATGCTAGTCCAAATATAAATAATACCCAAAATTTACAAAGTGTAAACTATAAATATGAAATTGTTTATATTAATGGTACTAAATATATTGTATTTAGTAATGGGTCAGGTTCAGATATAGAAGTAATACATTACTAAAGGAGGGTTTATATAAACCCTCCTTTTTATATTTTATATCTTTTGAATTTTTTTCTTCGTTTATAAAGTTTTCCTGTTTTAATATCAATACATAATGGCTGTGGAATATCTCCTGAACCTGGTTGTGTATCAGTAGGTGCAGAAGGATTTCCCATTCCAATTGTATTAGCTGGAGCTGTAAATATTTCTTCCTTTATATATTGTGATAAATTTTTCATGTTATCTAAATTTAATTATACCAACAATTGCTTTTTCTAATTTATTATCCCATGGATATAATACAATAGCATTTGCATATTTTGTATTTAACACTCCAGCAGGTGTCATTAATTTACATTTTTTATATTTATAAAGTAAATCTAATAAATCACCTAATGTTTCAAGTTTAATTGCTTCTGATTCATTTTCTGTATAATCTAAAATTAATGTTTGACCTTCTTTTGAACCTTCACCAATTTTTATATAACCAACTTCATGTCTTGTTTGTCTACCTGCACCTGCAGTAACACTACCAAATTGTATTTTCTTTTCAAGCTTAATGTTACGAAGATCATTTTCAGATTTATCTACTGTATTCTTTAAATAACCCTTTGCGTATTGTGTTAAATATTCAATTGTTTGTTCTTTATTTTTTTGAATATCTTCCCATTCTTCTTCAAGATATTCTTTCCATGTTCTTGTATTTTTTCTAAAAGAGAATGGTTTACCATCCATATCTAAATCATAATCACAAGGTTCTTTAAGCCAATCTTCTAATTTTAAAATTTCTCCTTTATCATTTTTAATAAATGGGTGTCCTTTTGTTTTGTTTTCATTACCATTACTATAATTATAATTTACAAAGCCATCATAAATTTCTTTTACCATAGCAGTAAAATCTTCATAATTAAATTTACGATAATTTGCATTTGTCTTAAAATGTGATTTAATCATTTTTTCAATATCTGCTTCAGATTTCAAATCAGATTCAACACTTACAAATTGTTGTAAATTTGTATTCCATTTATAATTTGTAGTTAATGATTTCATATGTTCTTTAACCTTTTCAATATCAAATGGAATATATCTATTATCTTGTAATGGTATTGCACGATTACTATTCCACATACACCCAACCCATTCTACAGATTCATTTAAAAATTGTTTTAAATCTTTCATATTATTATCTAATTATATATTTTATTTATTTTCCTGTAAAGTACCAACTGGCTTCTGCTTGACGTCTTTTAATAAGACCTGGATATTTCTTACCTTGTACATCTGACATATGTGACCAAGAATTTTTAATTGCAGCATCATTAGGATTCTTTTTAATCATAGTAACAGTTTTTGTATATACTTTACCCGTCAATGTTAAGAATCCATTACCGAAATTATAACAAGCACTTGCTATGGCATCCTTTTGATTTTGATTTAAAACAATTTTATTTGATGTAGCCCAGTTATCTATTTTTTTAGATACTAAAATAGCATGTTCTAAGAATAATTGTTCTAATTCTTTTTGAGTCCAAACTTTCTTTATAGTATCCATGTATTTACCATTTGGGTGCATTAATAATCCATATCCAAATGTTCTATGTCCACCTGCATCTTTTAAGTCATAACCATTTAAATCTTTAGACCCCATTGTATAACCAAATTTATGTCCCGTTTCATATTGACAAATAAAATTAATCATACCTGTACTAATGCCAACATTATTTCCTGTAGAAGGTGTTGTAGTTTGAGTTTGTGTTTGACTTGGTAAAATAAGAGCCCAAGATTTAGGCCCAACAATACCATCAGGAGTAAGTCCTTTTGATTTTTGCCATTCTTTTACTTTTTTATCGGTTACAGGACCGAAACTGCCATCAGGAGTCAAACCTAAGAATTTTTGCAATACTTTTACCTCTTCTCCTTTAGAACCTAATTTAATTATATTCATATCACATACCTTTTAATAAATTTTCAAAACCTATTTTAAATGCTTTAAGATTAACAACTTCTTGTCTATAATCTAATACATATCCGTAAAGACCACCACCTTCATTTGTTACAACATCAAAAGTTACATTTTTTTCTTTATCACCTTTAATAATTTTAACTATGAAACCTTCTGTCCATGCTCTACCATTACGTCTCATTGTATCTTTACCCGCTTGAGTTTTTGCATTCTTAAATGATTCAACCCATTCTATTTTAACGTCTTTTAGAGAATTAAAATATTTATAAACAGATTTTGTAATCCATGATTCTGCTAATTTCTTTTCATCTTTGCTTAAACGATTCATATCAGAATCATCAACCTTTTCATCTTCAGCTTTATATTTTTCACTATATGCAACAATTTCAGTTTTAGTTAAAAGTTTTTTATGTTCAATTTCATAACCAAATACTGATACTGCTTCAGGCCAACCTATTTTAATAGCAGCTATCCAACGAGCAACTAATTTCTTATCATCTTTAATTGATTTAACCAATCTTTCAGGATCTGAATGCTTATTAAAATATCCTTTCATTTTAGTAATATGCTTATCATCAGTAGTATATTTAGATGTATCAGCATTCTTTACATCAGCATCAAACTGCTCTGCTGCTTTACGTTCCTTTTCAGCTTCACCGGCAACGGCATTATTATATTGTTCATCTTTTGATTGGTCATATTTAAAACAAAGAATTGCATAATATTTTGAATTTGCATTTACTTTTCTAAATCTGCTTATTCCTTTGTTCTTGCTTAGTCTTTCTTTCCAATCATTAACTGAATCTCGTGAAATTCCATAAAGGGCATGTGTTTGTACAGTATCATATAAAGATTGAATATATGCTCCATACATACCCCTTCCTTCTCCATACAAAGAATTAAGCCATTCTGTTTCTGACATATTTTTAATTCTGCCTTCCATTATAAGTTCAGCGGGATCTAATGTACGTTGTTCATTTATATATCTGTTAAAACTTTTCATATTATCTTATATTTTTTTAATTTCTTTTTTCTTTTATAAATTATATAAATTTAATCCATTAATCCTATTGCAGCACCAATAGTTGAATACATAGTTACATCATCAGAATTATCATCAGAATTTGAAGAATATGATTGCTTAGATGTTTTTTTCTGTTTTTCTTTTTTTATTTCATCAGCAATCACTAATGCTATCTGCATAATTGCATATGCTTTATTGTCATCACAATTAAAATATTCTTTAATATTTTTGATAAAACCTATATAATTATATTTGTTTTTATCATAATATGACAATTTTTCATAGTCTTTTTTTGTATAAAGATAAATATCTTTTAGATCTTTATCATTATTAAGATTATCTAATTCTTTAGAAACTTCTTCAGGATCTTTCTTTTTAAAATAATTGTAATCTTCTTTATCTTTTAAAACTTGTAATTTATCATTTACTATTTTAAAATATTTTTTAGGATTATCTACAACGTTTTCAATTGCATTTTTTAATTTATCTAAAAATCCTTCAAATATAGAATTATCTAAAGATTCCCCTATATATTCATTAATATGTTTCATAATAATTATCTAAATTTAATTATATTGTTTTATATTATTTTTTTTCTTTTTTAGTTTATTTTTTTGCTTTCTGTTGTTCAAAATCCCAAGCAAGATCATCTTCTAAAACATGTTTCTTAGCAGGATTAATAAGATAACCCATTTTAGACATTACATCTCTATTGAGTAATACCTTTTGTTTTTTATTACGATTATCTACTAATGCAAATTCAACGTCAAGTAATTTACGTGAACCAATTTGTATACAAGGTATTAAAACAGTATTACGTGGTTCAGTTACTTGACCAACAATAGCTTTAGATTCACCATGTTTAGTAAAATTATATTTTTTACCATTTATGGTTGCAATAATAGTATCACCTCTATATTCTAATGATTCACATCCTATTGTAGAAGCTTTAGCACCATTACCAGTATCAAATTTAGCTTCCATTGTAAATTCATCATCATTATCCATTGTAAATGTAATGTTTTCAAGATAACCAATATCTTTAGGAGCTAATACTAACTGATTAATATCATTAATATTATCAAGTAATATTTTCATAAAGTTTTCTCCTATTACTTCAGATATACCATCAGTACCTGGAGAAGCATTATATTCAAGAACAACGTTATCTCCAACTTCAGGATTAGAACCTTTTACAAGTGGCATAATATCTACAGCACACCAAGGCATTCCAGATATCTTAGCAACTTTAAGTGCAATTTCTTCTTGTTCTTTAGTTATATCTACTTTTTCTGCTTGTGCACCTAATGAAACATTTGAACGGAAGTCTCCACTTATTTTAACACGTTTCATTGAAGCAAGAACTTTTTGTTCAGTTCTCATTGTAAGTACATGAACACGAATATCACCACCATCAGCTTCTTCTTTTTTCTGTAAAAGTAATTCTCTCTCAGGATCAATAGCAAAAGCTGTTTGAAGTATAGCTAAAATCTGTTTTCCATTAGTCATAAATACACCAGTACCTCCATGACCATCAAGAATTTTAACTACATATTCTTTTTTCTTATCTTCTTCTTCATTATTACCAAGATCTTTATAAATTAATTTTAATTTTTTCTTTAAAGATTCTTCTCCATCTTTAATATCATTTTTTGTTAATAATGCAAACTTAGGTTGAGGAACTTCATATCTTTCTAATAATACAGATGATGTATATTTATTAGAAGCCTTCTTAGCAGATTGAATAGGATTAATAACAAAAAATCCCCAGTCTTGTAATTCTTTAATTAATTCCATGCATTCTTCAGAATCTTGAACACCAAGACGAGTTATAACAATTGTATCAATATTAGATTGTTCTGTTATTTTATATTTGTTTTTGTTATCTGAGAATTCAATTTTATCATCAGTGGCTTTATAACTGATTTCTTCTGCAATAAATGGAAATATTTCGACATTTTTACCTTTTACTGCTGCAGTAAGATTTTTTAATGTCTTATTAGATTTATCATCTCTATCATTTGTAAAGAATAATATATTCTTAAAGAAATAATCCTTATTTTCATTTTCTTTTGCTTCATTTAATTTATGTTCCATACGAACTTTATCTAAATTATTGAAAACTTCAGAAATTGTAAAAGGATTTCTGTAATCATATGTTTTTGTAATATTCATAAAAATGTTTACTATTTTTTAAATCTTTGCTATTATACAATATAACTAAATAATCTATATTACTATATATAAGTTATATAAATAAAAATAAAAAAATATATGAAATTAATAATAGTTGAAGGAACAGATAATACGGGTAAAGATACTATTATTTCTAAAATCCTAGAATATTACCCAACATCAACAATTATTCATTGTGGGAAACCATTTTCAAATAAATATTCATGTAAAGAACAAGATGAATTATTTAATTTTTATGCAAATAATATCATAAATGGATTATATGATAATACACATGTTATAATAATGAATAGAAGTCATATTGGAGAATTTGTTTATGGGAGGCTCTATAGAAATAGAGATCCAATGATGACATTACATATGATTAATAGTATAGATGAAAAGTTATTGTCTTGTAAAAAATTAGATATAAGATATATACAATTATTATCATCTTCATTAGATTTATTACATAGAAATGAAGATAATAAATCATTATCAAAAGGAGATGTTAATAAAATAAAATTAGAAAAACAATATTTTGAAGAAATTTTTGATTTTTCTAAATTAAATAAAAAATTAATTTATGTTAATGATGGAGATGAATTTAGAAATATTAAAGATATTGTTAATGAAGTAATTAAGTTTATTAAATAATAAATATATAAGTTTATATATGCAAAATACACAAGATATATTAAATCAGTTTAAAGAAAAATATAATAATAAAGAATTTCGTATAATTGGTAATGCAGTTCAGCAGTCTAAAACAATTGAATTACAAAATGTTCAGTTTGAAGTAGATAAACCTTGGATTATAAGAGAACCTAATTATGATTATTTTAATAGAGAATTTGAATGGTATAAGTCAGAATCATTAAATGTAAATGACATTCCAGGTGGTGCTCCAACTATGTGGAAAAATTGTGCAACTCCATTAGGTTATATTAATTCAAATTATGGATGGATGATATGGTCTAAAGAAAATGGATATCAATTTGATAATTGTTTTATGAAATTATTAAATGATACACATACACGTGAAGCTTGTATGATTTATAATAGACCTAGTATGCAAGAAGATTATTGTAAAGATGGAATGCATGATTTTTGTTGTACTTATGCAGTTCAATGTTTCTTAAATGAAGATAAAGATAATAATATACATCTTAAATATATTGTTTATATGAGAAGCAATGATGCGGTATTTGGATTTGATAATGATGCACTATGGCATCAGAATGTTCAAAATATGTTAGCTAATAAATTAAGTTCTAAAGCTGCATTAAATAAAAAAATAATATGTGATAATATTATTTGGAATACTGGATCATTACATATATATGAGAGACATTTTAAATTTTTAGAAAATTAAAAACTTAAAGTTATGAATATACATATAATAATGCCAATGGCTGGTGAAGGTAATCGTTTTAAAGAAAAAGGATATAATATACCTAAACCATTAATTAAGTTAAATGATAAAGAATTTTATAGACATGCTTTAGATAGTTTTAATAATCTTAAATTATATGGGGGTGATTTAATTAATATTAAACATACATTTATTGTTCGTCAAGAATTTATAGATGATTATAATATTGATAAAGAAATACATACAGTTTATCCCGAAGCAAATATAATTGGAGTAAAGAAGACTACTAGAGGTGCATTAGAAACAATAATGTTAGCAAAAGATTTTATTGAAGATACTGATTATGTTGTTTCTATGGATTGTGATATTGAGTTTAATTGTCAATCATTTTTGCGTTCTATGTTAATGGGTAGACCACAAATATTGTCATTTTATTCAAAAGATCCTAAATATAGTTATGCTAAAGTTGAAGGTGGATTAGTTACTGAAACAGCAGAAAAGAAATGTATATCTACACATGCAATAGCTGGATGTTATTGTTTTGGGTATGGGAAACAATTTAAAGAATGTGCAACAGAATTAATTAACGAATTTACTGAAGGAAAAATATCTTATAAAGAAATTTATGTATCATTAATATTTAATAAATTACCTAAAGCTTTATTAATTGATTGTGATATGCATAAAGATAAGATATGGTCTTATGGTACTCCAGAAGATTTTGAGAATTATGATATTAATAGATGTATATGGGACAAATAAAAGCAATCATAACGGATTTTGATGGAACGTTAGTAGATACATTTATAGCAAATTTTAATGCATATTTAGAAACATTTAAACATTTCGGATATGAATTAACTAAAGAACAATATAGAAAATGTTATGGGTTACGATTTGATGGATTCTGTGATAAAATGAATATTAAAGAAAAAGATCGTAAACCAATGAAAGAATATAAAAAAGAAGTATATCCAAAATATTTTAAATATATTGAACTAAATCATGCTTTATTATTTTTTATAAAATATATGAAAACATGTGGTATTAAAACATGTATTGCTTCAACAGCTTCTAAAGAAAATCTATATAATGTAATTGAATATTTTAAAATTAAAGATAATTTTGATTTAATATTAACAGGTGAAGACGTTAAGTTTGGTAAACCAAATCCTTATGTTTATAATGAAGCATTAGTAAAATTAAATATTAATTCAGATGAAGCATTAGTATTTGAAGATTCTAATGTAGGTTGTGAATCGGCTTATAAAGCAGGAATTAATTATATTAAAATAACAAATGGGAATTCATAGAATTCCCATTTGTAATAATATATTCAATTTAATTAATTATATAATTGGATCTCCTTCATAAGGAACAACTTTATAAGCTTCAACAACTTGTTCTACAGGGTTTAATGCAGAACCTAATATTTGATTTACATATAAGTTATGAGCATTACCAGTATCTAATCTGATTGCTGCACCAAGTGAACCTATAATTGCAACACCTTTAAGTTCTGTATCAGTTGTACCGAACATACCTTTTGTATGTTTACCATTTCTTCCATAAACATCAGCAAAACCAGTTTGTTTTGCTTCAGGATCTTCTACAGTTGCAACACCTTGTCCTACAGTATGATTAACAACATTTCCTTTAGCAACAAATATACCATCAAATGTTGAATATTCAGGATCTGTAGTATCTGTTATATAACTATCAATAACTGATGCATTAATAACTGCATCTGGACCAATAACAATTGCATTACCTTTAACACCACGTTGACCACAATTTGTTACAACGAATGCACCTTTAGAATCAATGAATCTTGTTTCGCCACCATCAACACCATCACCAATATTTGATGTTACATAAAGAACAGAACCACCTTTTACTTCTATAGTTACATTGTTTTCTGATTTAATTGCATCATGATCATATAAGCCTTCTGAATCATTTTCAGTTGTATCTTTATTGATAATTGCATTAATTGTATCTTTAACAGCAGTAATCTTAACTCTACCTGCATCAGGAAGATTAGCAATAGAAGGAGCATGACCATCAGTAACAATTACAGCACCATTAAGATATATATCTAATTTATTATCATATCCTCCATTAAGTTTACCTTTTTTAGAGAATGTAGGTTCAACTATTGTAATCGCATCAATAGGGCGAACGATTGGACGATCAATTTTACCTGTAACTTCTATAACATTATAATTTTCATTGATTACATATGCTTGAGGAGAATCAAATAATACTTCTACAGGATCATCCCACACCCATGTTATATTACCAGCAGGAGTAGAAGAAGCAACTACGTTTTCATTTTCATCAGCATTATAATACCAACCTGATTTAAGGCCATCTTCCAATAATGAAATATTAATAATTTCTCCATTAGTGCCTGCTTCATAATCATCTTTTGTTGGATATGCAGTAACTGTACCTTCTTCATACATATCTTCAATTGGGTGCATTTTTGCTCCTGAAACACCAGTAACTGCATAATATCCATCATTCTTAGAATCGAAGTTGTCTTCAGTTACATTAACAAAAGTAAATTCTCCACCAAGAACAATGATCTTACCGTTATCAGTTGTTCCAAATGCATCTTTTGCAGCTTGTACATAGAATACACCATCAAGAATGTTAACATTCTTACCATGAACACCGTCATGAACAGTATCAATATAAATGTGAGGACCTGCAACATTCATTGTTTCACCTCTTAAACCATGACCAATGTTATTGTAAACTGCAAGATAACCAACACCTTGAACTGTCAAATCTTTCCAAGAATCAATAGATGCGTAAGTTTCATCACCTTCTACAGTTGTTTCTTTATTACATACTACAAAGTTATGGGTATCTTTTGTAAGAGTTACATATAAACCTTGATAGCCTTTATTATTTGATTCTGGACAATTGTATAAAATACCATAAGCATCATCAGAAATAATTGTTGCATTATTCAATATAATAGTTGTCCATGCTTCTGGCTTAACTGATGTTGCATCAATAACAATTTGGCCTTCATGAACACCAGCTAATTCATATGTACCACCAGCAGCTAATGTAATAACTTTTTCAGTATGAACTTCACCATTAACTAATAAACCAGTGATTTCTTTAGTATATATAACATTTCCTAAAGACTTAATAACTGAAATGTTTGGAGTTACATAATTTTCAGAATTCAAATATTCTGTATATAACAATTCAGTTGTAAATTCAGTTAAGTATTTTTTCATATTTTATTAAATATTTTTATATGTTTCTTAATATCTTATTTATTAAAAATAAATATAAAATCATTCTATATTATTAATAGAAATATATATTTGTAATTAAATGAGAAGTACTAAAGCAGCTATATTTATTCCTACATATAAAAATAGATATGATGAACTTTTAAATTGTATTAATGATATTGAAAAATATGAAGTATTTGTAGTATTTTCATCTTATGACAATATTGAATCATATACAAATAAATATACATGGAAAGATCATATTCATACTTTAGTATCTGATGCAAAAACTATTGGTTTAAAAAGACAATTTGGATTAGATGCAATATATGATAAAGGATTTACATATGCAATACAATTTGATGATGATAATAGAGCATTTGGGGCAAAGATAACTCCAGAAACTAAACGTAAGACATCAAATTCATATGCAAAACAAAAGATATCAATTGAAGAATTAGTTGATAAATTAGTTGAAACTGCTGAAAAATATGATGCGGCATTTGTATCTCCATCACTTGAATTTTCAATAGGATTTAGTAAACCAGGAAAAGTTTTTGTTAATAGATCTATAACATCAGGTCAGTGTACATTACAAAATGTAAAACAATTAAGAGAACATAATTTACATTATGAAGCTGAAGAAATGATTAATGAAGATATTGTTCTTCTTTTTGAAATATTACGTAATGGATTAACTGCAGTAACTGTTGGAGATTATTGCTATTGTGTATTGGGAGCATCTAATAAAGCAGAAAATTCTTTAGTTAATTATGATGATAGATATGATATCTTACATAAGAATATGTATGTTAAATATCCAAATGTAATTAGTCTTTATCTAGATAAACAAAATAGAATAAGAATCAAAACAAAATGGAAGAATTTTCCAGATAATACACAAGAAATTACAGATCCTGTTTTTTATGAAATATGTAAAGGATCCGATATAGAAGCAATTAAAAAATACATTAAGGAAAATTACTAATGAAAATAAGTATTCAAGGTCATTCTGGTTGTGATATTGAAATAATTGATAAAGATAGTAATTTATTTGTTAGAAAATCTACTAAGGATACTTCTTATTTTAAACGATTATTATTACAAGCAGAAAAACAAAAATCAGATGATTGTATAGGTAAGAATATATTAAATCCTAATATATATGAAATAGAACAAACAGATAATGAAGCATATATGATTATGGATTATATATATGCTAATAATTTTATTGATTTTTTTGAACATGCATCATCTTCACAAATTGATAATTTTATTGATATATTCATAAAATATATTAAAGACGAATATGATAAATGTGAAATAACAAAAATAGATAAATCTATGTTTGTAAATAAATTTTTATCTGTTGAAAAAAATTGTTATAAAAATGAATTATTGAAAAATAATAATCTTGTAAATACTATATTAGAAAAAAGTAAACAAAAGTTTAATCAATTACCTGAATATATTGAATTACCTATTGGTAAATGTCATGGTGATTTAACATTTTCAAATATATTATTTTCAACAGACAATATATATTTTATTGATTATTTGGATTCTTTTATAGAAACTCCAATTCAAGATATTGTTAAATTACGACAAGATACAAAATATTTTTGGTCTGTTATGATGTATCATAATAAATACGATATTGTTAGACTTAATATGATTTTCAATTATATTGATAATAAGATTGATAAATATTTCATTAATGATCAATATTATAAAAACATATATGATACATTACAATTAATGAATATTCTTCGTATATTACCGTATGTGAAAAATATAAAAATACGAGATTTTGTTTTAAATATTTTAACATCATTAACATGAAAGTATTAATTACAACATCTGGAGTTGGTTCTAAATTAGGTTATCTTACTAAGTTTATGAATAAAGCAATGATTAAACTTGGTAAGAAACCAGTTATATCATATATAATAGAACAATATCCAGAAGATTTTGAATTTGTAATTTCTTTAGGATATCATGGAGATCATATTAGACAGTTTTTAAAGTTATGTTATCCTGGAAGAAATTTTATATTTATAGAAGTAGATAATTATAATGGAGAAGGTTCTTCACAAGCATATTCAATGTTATGTTGTAAAGAATATCTTAATGAACCTTTTATATATAATGATTGTGATACAATTGTAAATAATTTAGGTTTATACATAAATGATTATAAATTTAAAGATGATTTTATTTGTGGTTATAAAATAGAATCATTAAAGTTTCATACTAATTATGATACATATAATGTAAGTAATTGGAATCATAATTTAGTATCTGATATGTTTAAAAAAGGAGAAAATACATTACCAACATACGCTTATATTGGTATATGTGGAATTTATGATTATGAATATTTTTGGAAATGTGTTAAAGAAGGAATTAATGATAAAAAAATTAAATCTGATTTTGATGTATTTTTAAATTATTATAATCATCAAAGAAATATTATTAATTATGAAGTTGATAATTGGAAGGATACAGGTAATGTAGATAATATTATTCATTATAGAAATGAAATTGAAGATAATTTAAACATATTAGATAAAAACGATCAATCAATTTTTATATTTAAAAATTTTGTTATTAAATTTTTTACTAATAACAATACAGTAAAAAATATTATTAATAGACATAAAGATCTTGGTAATCTTACACATAAAATAACTGAATACACTACAAATTTTTTTAAATATGATTTTATAAAAGGTGATACTTCCATACATTGGATGAATCCGTATAGATTTAAAAATATGATGTCATATTTTAAAAAGAATAATTTATGGTTAAGTATTAATTTAGAAGACCCAGTATTTTTTGAAGTATATAAGAAAAAATTCTATATTGATAAAACAATACAACGTATTGAAATATTTAAAAAAGAATATAACATAAAAGAAGATAAAGATATATTCATAAATGATGTATTAATACCTAAAAAATATACTGTTGAATATATGTTATCTATTTTAAGTGAACAAAATGAATATCTTAATTCTAATGCTACATCATGGCATGGTGATTTTACATTAGAAAATATTATTTATAATGAAGATGAAAATAAATATACATTAATAGATTGTAGAGATAAGTTTGGTGATACAACATTATTTGGTGATAAGTTATATGATTTTGGAAAAATGAATCATAATTTAACTTTTAATTTTGATAATGCAATAAGTGGAAAATATAATTTAAGTATTAATAATTCTATAATTAGATATTCAATATTAGTTGATTCTGAAGTTTATAAATGTAAAGAAACACTAAAAGAATTCTTAAATGAAAATTATCCAGATATTAGATATGATTATATTGAAGCATTATCGGGTTTATGTTGGTTAAATATGTCACCATTACACAAGATTGGTAATATGCCTTTGTTATTATTTTATATGGGTAAACTTAAATTATATGAATCAATAAAAAAATTAGAAAAAAAATATGAAGATAATTGTAATTAGTGATTGTGATGGTTGCTTAACAGACGGTAATTTTATTTATACTGAAGATGGTAAAGTTGCAAAAATTTATGGAGCACATGATAATGATGGTGTTAAAATTTTAAAACATTTAGGTGTTGATATACAATTTATTTCAGGAGATACTCGAGGATTTAATATAACAAAGAAACGTATTGAAGATATGAAATGTAATTTGGATAAAGTTACAGAATCAGAACGTTTGGATTATATTAAACAATATGTATATTCAGAAGAATATGATGTTGTTGTATTCTTTGGTGATGGTTATCATGATGCAAAAATTAAAGAAGCACTTGGTGAAAGCATTGTATTCATAACACCAAATAATGGTAGATCTGAATGTGCTATATTAGCCGATTATGTTACAGAATCAGACGGGGGTCATGGAGCCTTTTTAGATTTAGCTTTATATATAAATGATGAATATTTTGTTAAGTATGAGTAAGCATTCATTAATTATACCGATGTTAAATACTTCGGAAAAATATATTGATAAAGTACCAATTGAATTTCAGTATGATAATATAATTGGTGAAATGAATTGTATTAAAAGCTTATTAAGTATCGATTTATCTCAATTTACAGATATATATTTTGTTATACTTAATAGACACGATATACAATTTAATATTATTGAAAAATTACAAGTTTCCATTAGAAATAATAAAGAATTTAATGGAAAGAATATTAATATATATAATGTAGATAATCCTACACATTCACAATGTGAAACAGTTTATAATGTTATAAAAAAATTTAACATATCTGGTCATATAGTTATTAAAGATGCAGATACTTTATATAAATGTAATGAATTTATAACAGGAAATACTGTAATGATTTATTCAATGGAAAATTTAAGTATTGTAGATCCACAACATAAATCATATATAAAATTGGATGATCAAAAATACATCATAAACATAATTGAAAAACGTATTATAAGTAAATATTTTAGTTGTGGTGGTTATAGTTTTGAATCTGCAGAAGATTTTGTAAATGCATATGAACATTTATTAGGACTTGAAGACATTAAAAATCATATGTATATATCTCATATAATATATTATTTAATGCTTTTTAATAAACTTAAGTTTAAACCTATTGAGGCATTATACTATGAAGATTTTGAAATAAATAAATAATAAGTAAATGAATAAAAATATTGTAATAGGAAGAATTGGTTTAGCAATTAATTTTCAAAGTTTAATAGAAGGTAAGAAAAATCCAAAATTTTCAGAAATTGTATATCTTTATACAATATTAGCACAATATAATCCTGATTTTAATTTTTATTTAATTGGACCAAGTGATTTAAATAAACTTACAGAAGAAGAATATAATACAATATTTCCATATCATAATGTACATTCAGCATGGCATAATAAAATAAATAAAACTTATAATTATTATGAAATTACCGATTATTTTAAGAATAATAATATAAATATTGATTTTGCTTTAATGGAAGTTTGTGGTTCTAACAAATTTTCAATACCTGGATTAGTTCCTAAGAAAAACAATACACCTCGTAGTTTATTATTAGTTCATAAGATGTATATGGGACCTTATGTATATACATTGAATCATTTAGGATGTCCTGTTTATGTAATGTCAGATGATATTAGAAATGTATTATTAAATTTCTCTGATCTTTATAATAGAGAACGATTAGTATTTACACAAACAAATATAGTATTACCTACAGTAGAACATATTCAGTCTGAAACAGATTTTACTATGTCAGTTGATAATATTAATTGTATATATGCAAGAATTGAACGTGCAACTTTAATAGGTTTACCAAGTACATGGAAAAATTCAATTAATATTGATAAAAAACTTAATTCTCCAAATAAATATCATGTTATGGTTATAAGTAACGGATATGGGACTAAACGAATTAATTCAAATCAAACAGTTAAAGATTTAAGATTCAATGGTTATAATGAATATATAATTGAAAACTTTAAAGGTACTCCTTATGAGGAGAGTAAGATATATGGGAAATGGTCAGATGAAATGTTTGAGAAATACCCAGATATATTTGATGATACATTCCCATTTGTATTATTAAAGAATGAAATAGATCAAGCAAAATATTCACTTGTATATTCTCAACTTGATAATTTTGTAACAATTAAACCTTGGGAATTAATTATACTTGGTATTATTCCATTTATACATCCTAAGTATGATGAACAAAGATTATTAGGTTTGCCTGAATATGTATATTTAAAAAATCCAGAAGATTTTAAAAATAAAGTTATGGAATTAGATGCTAATAAAGATCTATATTTAGATATATTAAATCAATGTTTTGATAGTATTAAAGAAGAAGATTTAAATGGATCATATATAAATAATTTTATATTTTCAAAAATTGGAGAAAATATGAATTTTAAATATGAACCTAAAAATAATGTTGAATTAAAATTTAAAAGAAAACAGAATTATGAATGAACCTAAGAATGTATTAATTGGAAAAATTGGAAAAACAATTAAAATTAAGAATATTCATATTGAAACTGGAGGAGGACCAGATCTTTTGATATATAGTAATATGTCTAGAATGTGTCCTGAATATAATTTTTATTTTATTGGTTCTAATGAATTACATAAATGTACTTCAGAGGAATATGATAAGTTATTTCCTAACCATAATGTATTTAGCGCATGGTCACCAGAAGTTAGAAAGAATGATAACTATGAGTTGATTTTAGATTATTTTAAGGAGAGAAACATTAAACCTGATTTTGCAATTATTTTTGTAGGTTTAGTTGGAAATAACAATATACCTAATTTTATGATGAAGAAAAACGGAAGTGGATTTACAACTCCATTGATGTGTTTTAGAGGTTATTGTGGTCCAATTATTTATACATTGAATCATACAGGATGTCCATTATATACTCTTGCAGAAGATGCTCGTTATATTACAATAAATGCAAAGGATCTTTATAACAGAGAAAGAATAATTTTCTCACAGATTAATCAAGATTTTGAAGTTACTTGTGGTCATATAACAAATGAAACAGATCATACATTAGTTAGGTCAGTACATCATGCAAAATATGCCCATTTGGAAAAGTTATTCTTAATGGGTCTTGATGAACATTGGAAAGATAATATAGATATTGATTATAAGTTCAGTCTAGAAAATAAAGAAGAACCTGTAATAGTTTTATCTAATGGTTGTGGTACAGGAAAGATTAATTGTTCAGGAAATAATAGTTCTAGATTACCAGAATATAAAAAATATATTATTGATAATTTCAAAGGTACACCTTACGAAAATACAAAAATATATGGTAGTTGGGATAAAGAAATTTATGATCAATATCCACAGATACAAAACAGAATGATTGTTGATTTGGGTAAAGAAATCAAGGGAGCAAAGTATATGTTAGTTTATTCTCAGGCACCTGGATTTGTAACATCTAAACCTTGGGAAATGATTATTCTTGGTATTATGCCATTCTTACATCCAGATTATGATTGTTATAATCTTTTAGGATTTCCAGAATATCTTTATCTTAAAGATGAAAAAGACTTTTTAAATAAGATTGAAGAATTGGATAAAAATCCACAAATGTATAAAGATCTTATGAAACAACTTCAAAGTTTACTTAAACCTGAATACTTTGATGGATCATTTCTTATTAATGGAATATTTGGTAATATTGCAAAAGATCTTGGATTTAAGTATGAATTTAAACCAGGAGTTAAATCTATAATGAATAGATACGAAAGCTATAAATTATAAAAGAGAGTACTTAGTACTCTCTTTATTTCTTTTTTCCATCAAAAAGTAATTCCCATTTTTTATCATCAATATAACCAGATGCCATAGTATCTAATTTAAAATACTTTTTACACTTATCTGCATAATGTTGTAAATGATTTTGATCTGACCAAGAAGCACCATGATTAATAGTTATTAATAAATTAGCATTTTTGTCAAAATATACAGTATATCCTGATGTCATAGCATAATCTAACATTGCTACGTTTTTCTTTGATGTTTCATATACATCTTTCCATTCTTTACGTATATTTTTTTCATCAACTAATTTTTCTGCATAACGCTCTTGACTCCAAAATTTATCTACCATTTCTTGTGTAACATCTTCATAATCATTAAATGCACAAGTGTTCTTTTTTCTAGCTTCTCTTTGTTGTTTAATCCATTCTTCTTTTGGAATCCATTTCTTTGCTTCAATTAATAAATCTTTAATATCTTTCATATGAAATATTTATTTTTTTCTTTTTTACCAATAACTACTTCGATTATTTGTTTTAGGATATATATATAATCTTTATTTTCAATAGGTTCTAAATCATTATCTACAAAATTTATAAATTCTTTTAAATTAGTTTCAAATTTAGTACCTTTGATTAATTCTTTAAGTTTATCTATAGAAACTTTATCTCCATTTTGTCTACATTGAACAACAATTTCTATAAATTCAGATAATTGTTTTTCATTTCTTTCAAACCATTTATCAAGAAGCCAAAATAAATTATCTGTATCTAATTCTTCAAATATATAATTTCTTAATGATTTCATTCTCTTATTCTTATATATATATGTAATCCGCCATCAGAATCCCAAGCATCTCCTAATTCAATATCATACATATTATTTATAATTTCTTCATCTTCAAAATCATCTTCCCATGATTTAATATCATCTTCAGTAACACTTTCTATAGTTTCACCTTCAGTATAAATACCAACCCATTTTACATCAGGACCTAATGTTTTTAATATTTTTTTATTAATTATATTTTCTTTTAAATTAATAAGTTCTCCAATAAAATCTAGAGAAAATTTACCTTTAAAACATCTATCTATTAATTTGTTTAAAGTATTAATACAACTCCATTCTTTACTTATTTTTGTATTCTTATTAATACGAAGTCCTTCTTTTATATAATTTGTAATTTGTTTCATAATTTATATAATAACTTTGTCTGCCCATGAATTAACACCCCATGATTTAATTGTTGATGTTACTTTATTTAGACCCCATTTTTTAATATTTAAAATAAGTTTTTTACATCCATAAAACATATTTTGACAATCATCTAAATTACTAATATTCCAATCAGATATATCTCCTACAGATTTAACACAATTACATGCGTTAAACATATAAGTCGTGGTTTTCAAATTTTTAGTATTCCATTTTGATAAATCTAATTTTTCTAAAGATGAACAAGATTGAAACATACCAAACATTGTTTCAACATTACTAACATTCCAATCAGATATACCTTCTAATGTTTTAATTCCTGGCATTTCATGAAACATTTTTGACATATTAGTTACATTACTTACATCCCAAGAATCTAATCCTATTATTTCTTTTACTTTATATTTAGTAAATCTATCATTATTAAAATTAAATAAATTATTCATATTAGTCATTTTAGAAGTATCTATATTTGATAAATCTAAAATTTCATGATTATTTTTATATCTTTCTTCTATTATTTTTCTAAGGTCTTCAATAGATTCAGGACATAATTTATTTATTTTAATATTTTTATTAATACGTAGTCCTTCTTGTATATATGATGTTATTTGTTTCATATTATATTAAAAGCATTTATTCTTTATACCATGATGGTAGTGTCTTTAAAGATGTACATTCATCAAACATGAAAAACATATCTTTTACATTACTAACATCCCATTTAGAAAAGTCACAGTCTAATGTCTGACACATCCTGAACATCCACGGCATTCTTTTTACATTTGACACATCCCAGTTTGATAAATCTGCGTTGAAGTTCTTACATCCGTTGAACATACTAGACATGTCTTCAACTTTACTAACATTCCAGTTTGATAAGTCAGAATTGAACTTACTACAATTATAGAACATGTCTTTCATATTAGTGACATTTGACACATCCCACTTGTCAATCTTTATATTACGTGGTTTAAAACCGAGAAACAATACAGACATATCTGTGATCTTTGATACATCAATATCATTAAGGTCTGCATCAGGATCTTTCTTGATACGCTCTTTCAGCATCTTACGTAGTTCATCTTTAGTATTCGGATGTTCAGTATACTTATTATATTTGAATTTTGAAGCAGTATTTTTATTAATACGGAGTCCTTCTTGTATATATGATGTTATTTGTTTCATATTATATTAATCTTTATATATGTTGTCTATCATCAATTAAAACATTTATGCTTTGTACCATGATGGGAGTGTTTTTAAAGATGTGCATTTATCAAACATTTCACGCATGTCTTTTACATTACTGACATCCCAGTTTGATAAGTCAGAATTGAAATTATTGCAATCATAAAACATTGCGGCCATGTCTTCAACTTTGCTCACGTCCCATTTAGATATGTCACAGTTAAATTCATGGCATCTACGGAACATACTAGACATGTCTTCAACTTTGCTTACATCCCAGTTTGATAAGTCAGAATTGAACTTAGTACATCCACGGAACATCTTGTTCATATCCTCAACTTTGCTAACATCCCATTTAGAAAGGTCTGCATTAAAGTCACCGCAATTATAGAACATGCCGTTCATGCTAGTGACATTTGACACATCCCACTGGTCAATCTTGATGTTGCCTGGTGTTGAGCACATGAACAATACAGACATATCTGTGATTCTTGATACATCAATGTCATTAAGGTCTGCATCAGGGGTTTCCTTTAGACGTTTTTTCAGTATCTCTTGTAGTTCATCTCTTGTAGATGGATATTCAGTATTATATTTGAATTTTGAAGCAGTATCTTTATTAATACGCAGTCCTTCTTGTATATATGATGTTATTTGTTTCATAACTATATAACTTATACTTTATATACTAATATTTCTTTATTATCAGATGATGTTTTAAAACCAAGTTTAATAAAAATAGATTTCATTTTAGGGTGTATTGGTTTTATTGTTATTCCTTTATAATTTCCAAGTTTAGGTATAATTTTAATAAAATCATTTAATATTGCTTTATTTAAATCTCCAGAATTATTAACAATTAATGATGATTCAATTCCTATTAAATTAATATAGTTTTCAATATATGTTATATTTTTATCATATAAACATAAACCAACAAAATAAACATTTTGGTCAGATTGATACCAATACGGATAACAATCAGGTTTGTATTCTTTATCATTATCAATTAAATATTGTTTAGGAATTCTAAACATTTGATTAGTAACTGTAAAACCTAAATGTTTATCTGCAAGTATTTTTTTAAATACTGGATCATTTGAATAATTATCATATAAAAATTCTTTTTCTGGTTTATTTAATTTTTCAATATCAACTTCAATTGGTTGAACTTTATTATCTTTTACCAATTGTTGTTGATTATTATATACATCCTTTAACCATTTTTGAATTTTTTGATCTAACTGTTCATAAATATATGTTATTAAACTTTTCATTACTTTATATCATTTAAGAAATCTTTCAATTCTTGAAGATGTTCTTGTTCATCAGCAAGTATTTCTTTTAATTTTGAATTTGATGTTGGATCTACATCTTCAGTCAATTTAACTAATTCCTCATATGTTTCAATTGCACCTTCTTCATTTTTTATATTATCTTCTAACGATTTCTTAATATCAATATTATCTTTTGACCATGTAGGAGCAATATATTTATGATTAGCTGTTTCCCAAGAATTTGGAGACATTGATATATCTTCAATTGTACCACCAAGTTGATTAATACGTTTCATTAACCAATAACCATGATCCTCTAATTCATCTTTAGCTGTATCTTCATAGAATTTTTCAATGTCTTTACGGTCTGTTCCTTTTAACCATTCTTTAACAATTACATAACCGTACCATGCATTAAGTTCTTCTTTAAGTGCATTTTTCATTGCATCAATTATTTTTGAACCTTCTGCTTCATTAACGAATGTCAATAAATTTTTCATTATAATATAACTTAAATTATTCTATTTTATAAAAATAAAATTAGTAAATTAAAATAAAATAAGTTTATATTAACTTTTATAAATTATCAAGAAAATTTTAATAATATATTGAAATTTTATAATTAATTACTATATTATATTTGTAATCAAACAAATAGAATATGTATAAGTGGAAAATTATTAATGGTACTTATCTTGAACAAGACAGCAAAATTGATGAGATGACGGATAATAATGCTAAGCTTGGTGATACCTTGTATTATTGTTATCGTAGAACTTGGGGATTATTTTGGAAATTACGTCGTATTCTTAATCAGCAGGATTATGATAGACTTTGTGAAAATACCCAGTTTGACGGTAAAAATGTTCGTGAATTGTTTTATCATGTAAATTTCTAAAAATATGAAGCTTAGTGAGGTTAATAATTTGAAGATTGGAGATATTATTTATAGTTTTCTTGGCAAAGAATTTAATATTTATAAAGTTACAAATATTTGTAATTTTACACACGAGTTGACTGTTTGTATTGAGTCAACTAATAATGTAAAAAACGTAGAAAACTATAAAATTATTAATATTCCAACAAAGCCTGAATATAATACTCCTAATTATGGGTACGAGTTTACCACGATGGACACGGATTTGAATACTGCTTATCAGAATTATTCTGAGTCTATTAACCATCAAATTCGTGAGCTAATAGGTACTCGAGCAAATCTTAAAGGATTAAAACGTCAGTATATGTTATCGTTTGATATGATTCCTGAAGAGGAGAAAATATGTAAGGAAAGTGGATTTAAATCAGAAAGGGATTACAAAGAATATCTTAATGATATATATGACGATATAAAACATGGTTATATAGGATGATTAAACAAGAACGATTACAATTAGAAGATTCAAATCCAAGTGAATTCTTTTATGAAGTAATTAAGAAATATGGATTTGAAGGAATTGGACCGTATGGAGAAAATAGATGTCGTTCAGTATGTAAAGAAATATGTACTGATGATAAATATCTTCATCCAGTAGATGATTTTATACATGAAATGTTAATACAAGATGTATTAGTTGCATTTTATTATGAACGTCGTACTTCATGGAATTTTATTGAAGCTACTTATGGAGTTATTCCTGAAGGTTTGAAACTTGCAAAGAAAAGATTAAGAGCAGCACTTAAAGATTCAGATCATCCTGTATATGGGAGAAAAAATAAATTATAATAATACATTATGAATAAATATAATAAAGTTATAAAAATTTTAATGGAACGTGATGGAATATCTGCAGAAGAAGCACGTTCATTGGTTAAAGAAACTCGTGATGAATTATTGTCATTAGATAATCCTCTTGAAGCAGATAACATCATTATGGAATATTTAGGTTTGGAACCAGATTATATTTTTGATATTATTAATTTTTAAATTTAAATAAAATGAGAGACGATAAGAAAAAGAAGGATAATGAGGGATTTGGATTGTATCTGAATCATGAGGGTATTAATTTTGGCTATGGTATTGGTTGTGGAACATTTTTTGATGATGACGGAATTCATTTTGGCGGTTTGAAACTATAAACTGCATATGATGTATCATTTAAAAAATATAAGTTATTTACACCAGGTATTTGATTTAATATGAATAAACAATTTAAATATTTTAAAACAGAAGGTAACATTATTTATCCAGATAATCAAATGTTAACTTGGGGTCCATTTTATTTTCATTCAATAGATAAAGCAAAAGAAAAAATGAATGAAATAATGGATTGGATTATTAATTGGGTAAATACAAAAGATAATACATTAAATATTCAACCCAAAGATATAGTTAAAAGCTCATGTAATACAATGATTGCATTTAATATTAAAGCTTGGGAAGATGAACAAAATTTACAAGATTGTAAAGGAATAATTACTGTTGATAATATATTTTTTGAAGACTAATAAATTTAATATGAAATATTCAATATTTGATTCATTTAGGTGTAATGAAGATTTGTTTTATACAATATATGATTATCTTCGTTTTGAGAAACCTGAGAAGTGGAATTTTATTCATTCAATAGATGATTTTAATTTTATGCTTCCTGAAGAAGTAAAAGATCTTGCTAAAGATGCAGTTAACTGGCTCGAGACTTTTGTTTCTTCAATTAACGGATATGATGTAGATTCAATTGCAAAGAATACTTTATATTATATGACTCTTTCATATATGAATAGTCATGTTGAATATTATGGAACTCCTGCTTATAGTTGTCGTGATGCTGAAGATCGTAAGAAAGTATCAATTAAGACAATTGAATGGCTTCGTGATTGTATTAATAAAATAGGTTAAGATGCTGATATATTGTGGAAATAATCCAATTATACTTCCAGGGTGTCCAACACCAAATAATGGTAATAATGATAATGAAGATATAACATGGAAAGATATTATTATTTCACTTATAATTATTGCAGTTGTTAGTTTTATAATTTATAAACTTTTAGAATATGGCTTATATCATTAGTGACTCAGAACTTGAACGTATTTGTGAACGTTCAGAACAGACATGTAATTGTGATTGTTATCATTGTGAAGCTTATTGGGCAAATTATAGATATCATAACAATTAATATGAAACAATACGAATTAAGAGATCTTGAAACTGGTAAGGAATATATTGTTGCTTATCATAATAAATACAAATGGATTCCTTGTATTGTTAAAGTAGTCAAAGAATATACTGTAAAGTTTATTCGTCCACAAAATCAGACACATTCTCCAATTGAGTTTGATATGGAATATACAATTACAAATTTTTGGTACGAGCATCGTGGAATTGACTTATTTGGTAATAAATTTAGAATACTGAATACATTTGAAACATTTGGATTGTGCCAAGCATGGTGTGAATTTGAAAACAGTATAAACGATTATATTGAAAACAATGGAACGGAATTTTAAAAATTATATAAGAGTAAAAATTTTTAATAGTGATTGGCATTGTGAAGAAATTGAAGATTATGAAGTTATATTTGATAAATATAAGAGAATTAATGTAATGGGTCATGCATCTTATGGACGTTGGTTTGAATATAAAGGACGTTCAATAAATCAACTTAAAAAGATGCTTGATGATATTACAGTAAAACCAAGAGGTGAATACGTTACACCTACAGATTGGAAATATAGAGATTGCTTTATTGAAGTAATTGATATATGCATTCCTGATAATCCTAAAGAGAATGAAATTTTTGACCAGTTTGATGATTTATATCTTGGGTGTTGTGATGAGGCAATTATATTTTTGCTCCCAGAATTGAAAAAATTTATTAATGAAAACATAAAAAAAGAACCTAACGCGGTTGTAAATTTTCCTGAAAGAATTAATTTGGAATTTCCTCGTTGGAGTTTCTTTAATATTGAAGGGGAATATGGTTATAATAAAACTGGAAAACCTCGTTGTAAGTTGAAACATTTTAGTTACAACCCAGGAGGAAGATTTTGGTTTAATGAAAGACATAATTTTACAAAGATTCAGAATCTAATTAAATTTTATGTTGAAAATGAATAAGTGAACTAACACAACGCTAAAGACGTTGTATCTTCCTGCTTAGCAAGGTTGCTTACAAATTTCTTATATGCAATCTTTACAGGTCCTTTTATACTTGTTTGATCCGTCCCTGACCTATCAAGTTTATTATTTTGAAGATAGAAATATATCATGTTATTTGCTGC